>WLWE01000321.1_pt1 | contig 43029 bp, 35 predicted proteins | sample 6718301 | NCBI WGS metagenome assembly WLWE01 (sample SAMN12718691, study PRJNA515312) | sponge metagenome | isolation source: marine sponge | host: Mycale hentscheli | place: New Zealand: South Island, Marlborough, Capsize Point | collected 2003-05-01
GTGTTCAAGGACCACAAGGTCCACAAGGTGAACAAGGACCTACTGGAGAACAAGGACCAACTGGTGAACAAGGACCACAAGGTGCTCAAGGTATTCAAGGACCACAAGGTCCACAAGGTGAACAAGGACCTACTGGAGAACAAGGACCAACTGGTGAACAAGGACCACAAGGTGCTCAAGGTATTCAAGGACCACAAGGTCCACAAGGTGTTCAAGGACCACAAGGTCCACAAGGTGAACAAGGACCAACTGGAGAACAAGGACCTACTGGTGAACAAGGACCAACTGGTGAACAAGGACCACAGGGTGTTCAAGGACCACAAGGTCCAACTGGTGAACAAGGACCTACTGGTGAACAAGGTCCAACTGGAGAACAAGGACCAACTGGAGAACAAGGACCACAAGGTGCACAAGGTGCACAAGGACCACAAGGAGCATCAGGACCATCTGGCCCATCAGGACCAGCAGGTGGTGGTGGAAGCGGTTCCTATTTAATATGGAGTGGAAACAGAGTTGATAGAGGAGTAATTCCACAAAGAGATGTTAATGGAGGTGTATGGGGTGGACGAAGCGCCGTTGGTGGTGGAAGTGTAGATGATAATAATAATAACCAAGTTTACATAAGGGCTATTTTAAATGTAGGGAGTGGACTGACTACAATAGATACGGATGCTCTAGGTGCTGGATTCTGTAGTATTGACGGAAATATAAGTGTAGGATCAACAATTACAGTTAGAGGTAATTGCTGGAATAGTAGAACAGCAGGTTCAATTTCAGAATTAGAAAATTTTCATTGTGCTGTTGGTTATATTAATACATCAGGTAGTATTAATCCTACCCCAGCTACTAATACACTAGCGCAGTTTACTACTGTTCAGGAATTATCACAATCCACCTTTAGTGGAACACAGGGAACTACATGTATATTTAATTTTGCCTTTACTACTGATGCTGTAATTGATATTGGAGATTTAATGTTTGTTGGCTTTGCTTGGCAGCAAAAAGAAGGTACTGCTTCTGAAACTGGAGCGTCTGCAATAACATACCAAGTTATGATTACTCCACCTACTCCGTAATCTTAAACAATTGTTATATTTAAAGTATAATAATAAATAGACAATAGATGGAAAAAGATAATATTAAGGAAACTTCCGTAGAAGTTAAACATTGGCAATGGATTAAAGGTGATGATGCTGGGTTGGTAGTTACTATTAAAAAAGAAGGTCCAAAATGGATAACTTTTGATAATGGCGGCAGATTAGCAACAGAGCTTAAATCTGAGTTCTTACAAGAATTAGATGCTGATATAGCTGGTGAATTTGTAAAACCACAAACATCAAACATTGATCCATTAAATATATCAGCATCTTCTATAAATACACAAAAGATTACAGGTGAGATACCAATTCCGGCTTTAGATGCTGCACCATCACCTATTAGAGTTTTATTTAATAAACAAAAGAAAAATAATAAAGTAAAACTTCTTTTAGAATTTCCAGTAAACATTCCGCAAAAAGCTGTTTATGAATTAATGAGTACTTCTTTTGATAAAGGTGAAGTTAATGATGTATTACAATCATTTATTTTAGATCAATTATCTGAAGATGAAATTTTAGACTGTTTACACAACAGTGTACAATCATTAATTGAGAGCAAGTATAAAGGAGAATAGCACACTTAATAGCTAGTAATATATAATAAAATTAATCATATGAGCGAGACTGCAAATCAAACTATACCTAACCGTCGCCAAAGAAGAGCGGCTATGAAACATCAAGGAATTCTAAAAATGAAAAGTAAATTATCATTTAAAGACTGGTTAGAAATCTGTAAACAAACTAGAGAAAAAGGCAAAGAGATACATGAAGCTAATGTTGAAGCTGCTGAAAAATCTATATATGCCAAATTAGAACAAGTTGAAAATAATAAGATAGCATATTGGAAAGAAGAAGGTTATACAGATAAAGAAATAGAAAAGTTAAGAGATGCATTAGCTCTTATTACAATTAAAGATAAATCTACGTGGCATAAAGATAAGAAAGAGGCAAGAAAAGTCTTCAAAGAATTAAGGGAAAAATTATACAAAAGAAAATCATAAATGATTAAGATAGTTTTAGAACCAGCCAGAAATGGTGTAATCAAAAAAGTCATTGATGATAATTATGGTGGAGGAAAAGAACATTTTACTTCAACTGATGTTTATGAATCAAATGAAAATGATAAGAATCAATACAGCTATGTAAAAAGATTCTTTTTTGATTTATGCGATGATCTCGGTTTAGAGGTCGGTAGTAAATTCGATAAAACAGTGTTGGATATTAATACACAATGGGGTACTCACTTTGAACCTACAGCTAAAGATATTGAATTTAAAATAAAAAGACTTAAGAGTGAGCTTAAGGAATTAGAAGAATGGAAGAACATATAGAATTTAATTTCATATACTCTAATGATGCACTTCGTGTCAAAACATTTTTAGGTAATGTTCCTAGAAGTATTGAGTGTATAAATTATATGGATATATTTAACAAACTTACAAAAAACGATTTTTATCAATATGAACCATCTGATGCAGTAGTATCATCTTATTTAATGAGACAGTTACAAAATGCAATAGGTCGTAATATTTCTACAACAATATTTTATGTTTTAGGAAGTCTTAATAAAGAAACTGTTGGCGGAATACAATCTTATGTTGAATCGTTATCAGATAAACCTATTACTTACAAAATTTATCATTCACCTGATATTACTGTCAACGGTACTGCCGAGTTATTCGATGACATAATAGAATTTGAATGAAAACACATAGGATATTTAATAAAGGACAAAATGTATACTGCTTATTAGCATCCCATACTAACCCTAACATACTATTACCTGTTAAGGGTAAAATTTTAGATTCCAAATGGGATCCCGTAAATCCACTTTATCAAATTCGTATTATTAAGTTTTATGATAATATGAGATTTCTTAAGCAGCATTTCTTTGATATGAATTTTAGACATATGTTTGAAAACAGAGCAAGAAAAATGATTCTTAAGGCTGAAGATTTTAAAACTGCTAAGGCTTTAGAGGATAGACTAAATGAAAAAGACAGAGAAAGATTTTACGTTATAATAGAATCCGTTATGTGTACTAAAACAAAAGTTGGTTTATCTGAATTATTTGAAAAGGTTCAATTCTATATGATATCTAAAAACCTAAAGGAAATTAGAGACATATCAGCAAGACCATTTTTTAAAGGACCACTTTCATTAGATAGTGTAAAAGAATTTGATGCCCGATATAAAAAAGGGTGGGTAGATAAATTTGAAAAAACTAACTTAAGCATTGATAAGTATCTTAATAGCCTAAGTTAAATATATAATAAAATAACCTTTATCTATGGCCTTTAATTTAAGTAATGCAATTGGAAGTTTAAATGATGCGTTACCACCTAATCCGTTTAAAGCTACTAATAATCTACCGAGTGCATTTGGTGGAGAAGCTACTGGTTTTGCGAAGGGTGTTGGTGAGTTATATAGTAAAAATTTCTATGGTGGAGAAGGAACACCTGCTGATGCAGCAACAGTCTCTAAAGGTATGTCAGGTAAACCTTTGGCATCTTCAATAGCTAATAAGTATGCGTTATTTAACTTTCAAGGATTTCATGGATCTCTTACAAAAAATTCAAAAGAAAATTATATAGATTCTCCAAATAATCCTTTAATGGGAGGTACACAGTCACAAAATGTTTCGTTACCAAAAATTATAAATTATTTTGAAGATAAGTACCCTAAGATAGGATATAAACCATCAGATTTTTTATATTCTAAATATTACAAGAAAATTCCGGTAAACCATTTAGTTACTTTAAGAAGATTTCCAACAGCAATACCTGATAACATTTATCATTATAATGTTAAGATGAAAGGTGAAGAATCCGGTGATGGTGGAGGAGAAGATGCTACACAGGTTGCAGGTGTAACTGCTATAACATATTTAGGAGAGACTGCAGGTAATAAATTAGAGGATTTATTGCAAATGTCCTTCGGTTTAAATTATAAAGAACTAACTGCTGATATGGAAGCCGTTGATACAGGAAGTTCTGGGGGTGGTTATACAAACCAACCTTTTTATAATAAAATTGGTGGAATAGGTAGAGCAATCACAGATTCTGCAAAGGGCCAAACTGCAGGTTCTAAATTTAGAGCACAAAATGGAGCAGGAAGTTCTACTGCTGATAGATTAGGTACTACTTATGCAAACTTTGTATTAGGTCCAGTAAATGTTGTGAATCAAACAATGATTAGAGATAGGGGTTTAAAATATTCAAATGATATGACATTAACATTTGAATATGAGCTTAGATCATTAAGTTATGTTAATCCTAAAATAGCAATGATTGATGTTATTAGTAATATGTTAACTATGACTACAAACAATGCACAATTTTTTGGAGGAGGTCATAGATATTACGGAAGTAGTGGTTTTGTTGCTAGTCAATTTGGTGATATTAGTATGTTAAGAAATGGTAATTTTTCTGGATATATGGGAAGTGTGGTTAATGATGTTGAAACAGGTTTTAAAGGTTTGTTTGGAGATTCAAATGGAAACTTTGATGCAAATAGCGTTGTAGATGGTTTAAAGAAAGTAGGTAAAAATTTACTAGGTAATATGCTTGGAAGCTTTTTAGGTAGTCAGGTTGGTGGACCGACTGGTACTCAGGCTACTAAAACATTTATTAGTGGTGAACCTACTGGTGATTGGCATGTTACTGTTGGTAATCCATTAAATCCAATTGTTATGATGGGTAATATGATATGTGATAATACTAAAATGACATTAGGACAAGGTTTAGGTTATGATGATTTTCCAATGGAGGTTAAATTTGAAGTTGATCTAAAACATGGTAAGCCAAGAGATAAAGGTGATATAGAAAATATGTTTAATGCTGGTCAAGGTAGAATATATGCATCGGCTGCAAATGTTGAAGATGTTTTAAATTTAGCAGGTAAGGAAGTTGCTACTTATGGATCTATTCCTGATGTAGGAACTAGTAGCTTACAAACATCTGCTAATGTAGCTGCTGCTCCTAGTGGATTTACAAATGAACAAATATCTAATCTTAAAAATAGACCGGCTTCTGAAAATTCAATAGCACAAGCAACAACAGGAGAATATGTTAGTAATTTAACACAAATGTTAATTGACTCATAAAAGAATAATTAAATATGAATATTAAATCTCTCACATTAAAGAATAAATTAACTGATGATAAAACAGGCCAACAATATTATGACTTAACAGCACCGTCTTTTAAATATAAAAGAGAACTCGGTGTTAAAGCATTACATTATGTTACACAGGATCAAGTTGGCCGAATTGATAAGATATCAACTAGATACTTTGGAAGTACTCAGTTTGTTGATGCTATCTGTGTAATCAATAATATTTTTAATCCTTTTACAATACAAGAAGGTGATATATTAGCAATTCCACAACTTAATGATGAAAACTTAGTTTATTCACGACCTAATGCTGCGTCTAGGCCTAGTGCTGCATTAGCAGAATATGTAGATACTGGAAGACAAAGTGAAGTTGATCAATCTAGAATTCAGAGATTAATTCAAAAAGCTAAAACAAAAAAGACTGGAGTTAAAGCACCCATTCCTCCTAATATGCTACAACAAGGACAGGATGCTAAGGTATTTGAAGGTGGTAAAATTAAATTAGGCGCAAACTTACCAACAAGAAATAGTACAAATACAGAATCTTAAGATATGTCTGAGAGTATAGTTGAAAGAAATATATTAACGGTTATAGAACCTGCAATAAAATTAGATCCATTAGAAATCTTAGATGTTGAAAGTGGGTCTGAAAATTCTGATGATTCAACATTAAAAGAAAAACCTTCTAAGTTTTCATCACTAGTTCCTGTTATTAGAATTAATGGATATGATGTTCAGATGGATAGATTAAATTTATTTACATTAAAAAATAATGCATTTTATCCTACGTGTAGAATTCAATTTGCTGATGTAGATGGGATGTTTAGTTCTAGATTTTATCCAAAAGATGGAGACTTAATACAAGTTAATATTAGATCACAAGGAGACGAGACTACATTTAAGCCTATAAGAATAGATTTTACCGTAGTGGATTGTAAACCTATAGGAGGTGGTGGTGGACAATCTGCAAATGAATATCTTGTAATAGGTAGAATGTTTGTCCCAAACTTATTTACAGAAAATGTAGAATATGAAGAAGAGGTTACAAGCTGGGATGCATTACTAAACATTGCAGAAAAATTAGGATTAGGTTATGCATCTAATGTAGAAGAAACTGCTGATGCTATGACTTGGACTAATCCTAATGATACTTATGAAACGTGGATTCAAGATATTGTAGCAAATAGCTATTTAAATGATGAAACTTTTTTTACTAGTTATATAGATCCTTATTATTATTTAACTATGGTTGATGTAAATAGATTATTTAGCCAAGAAGGGGCAATAGAAGCTAGCCAAAGTTTTACTACAAATGCTGGTGATAGTATGGGGGCAGAGGGCACTGATGGTCAAGTTGATGGAATTCCTAATTATTTAAGTAATATGTTAAATCTTCAAGGAGGAGCTAGGTATATTTCTAAACATCAAATGGTAAATAAAAGTGGTGAGATTAGTAAAGCCAATGGATATAAAAGATATACACAATACTGGGATCTTAACGCAAAGGAATGGATTAGTGAATTTGTAGATCCTCTTACTAATGATACACCTGGAATGATTTCTGCAACAAAAGGTAGAATAATAGATGGCGAAGTAGAAGGCCCTAGAAATGATCAAGTTAAATATAAATTTTTAGGAACACAAGGTGATAATGTACATCCTGAATTTACATATGCAACAGTTCAGAATTATCAGAATCTTACTGAAATTAATAAAATGGGAATGACAATAGAATTAGATACGGTTAATCCTGCCTTAGTAAGATATAGTAGAATTTATTGTCAAATTTTAGAATTTGGTAGTACAATTGCTAATACTTTACTAGCACCTGAACAGGATCAAATTGAAGGAGAAGAAGCACCACAAACAAGAACCGGTGGCACAGATGAAAATGATCCTAAATCACAACAAGGTATTGTAAATGAATACTTAACTGGCTTTTATGTTATTAAAGGTGTTGAGTGGATATTAACAAAACCTGGTCCAATAAGAATGAAATTACAATTAGTGCGTCGAGAGTTTACTCCTACGACCTAATAAATATAAAAACAAAAAAGATATGCCATTAATAGATTTAGCAAACCCTTTACAGAGTGAAGCACTATCTCAGTTAGCTGGACCATTTGGTTCTTATCTAGGAGGAGGTACATTTCCACAAAGTTATGAGTATGCAAAAAGATTTGTTGCTAATTCTAGATCTGCATACGGTTCAGGCAATAATGGAGTAACTTCATTAGATGACCCTACATACCTTGGGTTTTCTTTAATGTTTGATATTACTTCTCCGTTATTTAATGGTGCTACAAACGGTGATAGTGGCATTATACCACCTATCTTAAATCCTGCAGCTACGGCAGCAGGTGATTTAGCAGTATCTTTACTTAATGGTGCAAACCAAGATCAGGGAAGTTCCGATAAAGAATTTCCATCTACACCATCGGCTATAGCATATTTAAATAAAATAGGAGAGGCGAATAGGGCACAATATTTAAAAGCATTTATTCAAGGTATACAAGAAATTAATCAAACTAGGCCATATTATTTTCAAACTATAACAGGATTATTAGAGGCATGGCAAAAATCTATGCAATTTAATATAGACCCTTATACAGGTACTACAGGAGAAGAAGGTATTACTATTGGATGTCTTGAAGCAATTGATTTAAAATTAACTGCATTGTTTAGTTTATATAAAATGGCGGTTTATGATAGTCGTTATAAAAGATTTGTATTACCTAAAAACTTAAGAGAGTTTAATGTATATGTTTATGTACAAGAAATAAGAAAGTTTAAAACTGTCAGAAATTGGTTACAAGCAATTAATCCAAGTAATGCTTTACCAGATACTAAAAAATTTACAAATGAAAATACTTCACAAATAGGTTTTAAGTTTATGGAATGTGAATTTGATGCAGGTGCTAGTGGTAATGTATTTGAAGGTGTTACAAATAATGGAGGAGAAATTGCAACTACACAAATGAAATTTAAGTATTCACTCATGGAAAATATTTCTCAGTTCTCTGGATTTGATAGTAAATTAGATGAAGGTAAAGCACAAGGTAATACTGATCCTACTTTTAAAGACAAATTAAAACAATTTGGAAAGGATCAATTAAATAATCTTGCAGATGGTGCTATTAATCTGGTGGGGAGAACCGTATCAAGCGCTATACAAGGTGTAACATTAGGAAATGTTTTTGGTGTTAGAAATGAATTATTAGGAACTATATCTAATCCGCAAGGTTTAATTAATGCTGCAATTGGTGCTGCTGTTCAGTCTGGAGATCCTCCTGCAGAAACACAAGGAGGTAAAGATTCATTTCAATCTGGAACAAGTAATTCATTAGGAGAAGCAAATCCTCCTAACCAAACATTGTCCGGTACCGATAGTGCCTTTGATGCTTCTACAAATACATTAGGAGGATTAAATGTAACTAATGCTTTTGGGCCATCAGGACCACCTAATAATTCAACTATAACAGATGAAAATATATTTAGTTAATGGGAAAGGTAAATCCAACAAATTTTAATTCTGACGATTTAAGAACTACTCAGTGGGTAGGAATAGTAGAAGATACTAATGATGATATCTTTGAAGGGAGATGTAAGATTAGAGTATATGGTAAAATGGATGATCGTGAAGACCCTGAGGATCCAGAGAGTGCATATAAGATTCCTACAATTTCTTTACCTTGGTCTAGACCTCATCAGCTGATGTATGGTGGAAGTAATACTGGTAGTGGTAAATTTGAAATTCCTAAATTAGGTTCTATTGTAAGAGTAACATTTGATAATGGAAATTTTTATCAACCTGTTTATCATGAAAACATTTATCCTTCAGATGAAACTAAAGCTGAGGTAGAACCTTCATATCAAAATTCTCATGTATTAATTTATGATACTGCCTTTGGTTTAACTGGAACATTAGAGGACGGAGTTTCTGAAGTAACTAATGAAAGAGAAGGTGAACATATTAAAGTTTTCTTTACAGAAGAAAAAGGGCTAATGATGGACTATACTACAACTGAAGGTCCAACTACCGTAAATGTAAAGCCTGATAACTCTGTTGAAATAATAAATGCAAACGGGGATTCTATTATAATGCTTAATGATGGAAATATAACATTTACTCATTCTGCTCAATTTACAATTAATAGTGGAGCTGATACTGTAATTAATGCTACAACTAACACTGTTATTAATTGTGTTGAAGCTAAGATTAATGCTTCTGCTGAAACACATGTTAATTCACCGCGTATTAAATTAGGAGAAGCCGCTGCACAGTCTGTTATTAAAGGAGATATTTTTAGAGGCTGGGTTGATGGTCATGTTCATATTGCAAGTAAATCAGGAACCCCAACAGGACCACCTATTGTACCATCGCCGAGTGGTGCATACAGTAAGAAGAATACAACCGACTAATATATAAACTATAAATCAAAACAATTAAATTATGCCATTAGTACCAGCAGTAATAATTAGAGGAATGACAGCAGCATGGGAAGCAGCCGATGCAGCCGCTAAATCTGCAGGTGCACCTAATGTATCGCATGTAGCAGCAGGAGGTTCAACTTCCAATATGCCTGTTAGTGCAGAAGCAATAGATGCAGCAGCAGCCACTGCCTTTGGTGCCGTTGCAGGAGCTGCAATAGATGCTTATATAAGATCAGGTGTAGTTTCACCAGGTATACCGGTTGCTACTGCAGGATCGCCAGCAGCACAAACTGGGGCAACAACAGGTCCAGGTGTTATCGTTTAATCTCAAACAATCTTAAACAATTTGCTAACTTATATGTATAACTAATATTAGATACATAAAGAGTAATATATAATCTATACTAACCTCATAAAAAAATAAAAATGACTGAACAAGAAATCACCATTCAATTAAGTGATGATCCATTTGATACAAAGAAAGTAAAAGTCCAAGTTCCTGAAGGTACAAAATTAATGTGTAATGAAGCATATGCTGCTGATTCTTTAGCTATGTACGGTCTTACTGATTCTACTTTACAAAAAACTCAATTAATAGAAGATAATGTAGCTTACACTACAAGAGGTTATGTTTCTTTCATATCTCAAGATAAGGAAAGAGCTCTTATTGACATAGAATCCAAATATACTGCATACTGTACTTTAACAAAAGAACCTGATTTTATAGTAGAGCAGCTAGAGGTTGGAATGGAAATAGATGTTAAAATTAAAACAAATAAAAAGACAGGTGATGTTATTGCTTCTATATCAGATGCTATAAAAGAAGTTAAATTAAAAGAAATTAAAGAAGCAATTGGAAATTCTACTATTGGCTTTACTGCTAAAGTTAAAGAATTAATTCATGGAGGATACTGGGTTGATGTTGCAGGTATTAAATGTTTTATGCCAGGCTCTTTAGCGGGATTAAATAAATTACATGATTTTACTGCCATTGTAGGGAAAGAGATAATTGTTATGCCAATAACATTCTCTAGAGAAAAGGATACGGTTGTAGTATCTCATAGGGAATATTTAAGAACAATGATTCCTTCAACAATTGAAAAATTAAATGAAACAATTAAAGAACCTAGAACAGGATTTGTAACAGGTACTACTAAGTTTGGAGTATTTGCTGAGTTTGATGAATGTTTAACAGGATTAATTCCTAAAGCTGAATTAAGCGAGGAATTCCAAAAGGCACTAGATGATAGAAGTATTAAACCTGGAGATACAATAGAATTTTGGACAAAAGAGATTATATCTGATAGAAAAATTATATTAAGCCAATTAGGACCTAAAATTGATTTATGGGATGGTGCTGATGAGAAATACAAACCTATGATGATTACTGAAGGTAAGGTAACTAAAATAACTTCATATGGTGCATTTGTTGAATTAGAGAAAGGGATTAGTGGTTTAATTCATAAGTCTAAATTAAAAGGTGCTGATTTATCTAAAGGCGATTCTATAAATGTAAAAATTGGCAGTGTGAATGTTAGTGATCGTAAGATTACAATGAACATAGCATAACCTATTCCTGGTTTGAATATATAAACAAATCAGGAACTACATGTACACCAACGAACAATTAAATGCTATATATGCATCCAAGATTGGATTAGAATTTGAATTCTTTGCTAATGAAGGATTAGATGAGGTTAAAAGAAGCCTTTCTAATACCTTAAATAAAAGAATACAAATAGAGGAAAAGGCTCATAGTGATTTTACTCCTAGTAGTGAAACATTTAAATTAGAGCCTGATAATTCAGGTGGAACAGGAATGATTGAATTAGTCACCGGTCCAATGCCTTTCGTTGAATCAAAACTTATTATTGCTAAAACATTAAAATGGATTCGTGAAAATGGATCTACTAATGAAAGATGTTCTATTCATATTAATATAGCTTTTGATGGAAAGAAACTAGGAACTCCTACAAATATATCAAATTTAGATATTGGTAAGTTTGTATTAAATTTTGATGAGAATAAAATATATGAAGCATTTCCTAATAGAAAAGATTCTGTTTATGCTAAGTCAATAAAATTTATTGTTCCTTTAAGCGGAATGACTCAACCTTCCCCAGAAAGAATTTCATGGAAGAACTATATGTTTGTATCTGAAAAGTATTATGGTGTAAACTTTTCTAAGTTACCTAAGAATTATATTGAATTTAGATATCTTGGTGGAAAGGATTACGAAAAGAAGTATAATACTATAATGGATTTAACTGAACATTTTGTTATATCATTATATGAAACTTTAATGTATCCTAAATATACTGATAAAGATCTTAAACAATTAGACGCTGTTTTAGAAAAGCATAGTGGTATAGTTGAATCTTATAAAGACTATCAAGCATTTAAGAAAAAATTTCCAAAGATAAAATTAATGGTTGATCTAAAAACATATGATCAAATTGTAGAAACATTTTATCCTAAAATGAGAGAAGAGATTTTTAAGCTTTTAACTTTAGCTGGGTTAAAAGAAGGTTTAATTAACTATGATGCTGATACTGGTAGAATGCAATTAAAGAATGCAGAACTAATGAGATGTTTTGAAGTAAAAGGAATTGATATTGTAGATTGTAAAATACAAGGTAATATTTTAAATTGTGATATCTTTAGTTCAGAACTTATAAATTCATCTTTATTTGAAAGTAATTTATTTGGTGCAACTGATGCTGCTGATTGTAAGATAGAAGATTCTTATGTTAGTAAAAATGTAATATGTAAAGATTCTTATGTCTTTGGACCTAGAGGAGTATTTAGTGGAGAAATGGAAGGTGGTATTTTTAGAAAGGGTAGAGCTACTAAAATGGCTAGGTTTGAAAATACTGAAATAATTGAAATAGAAAAAATATAAAATAGTATGGCTAATAAGAATACTTATTGTAATGATCCAGATGAAGCTGCATGTTTAGATGCATTAATTAAATTAATCAACAGTGAGCTCACTGTTGCATGCCAAATACCGTTTACCGTTCCTAAGAAAGAACTAAATAACATTATACAAAGAGCAAAGAAATATTTTTATAAAATATATGAAGATAGTGTTGAGCAAATGTATATTGCTTTACCTCCTGGTGCATTGGCAAAATCAGATTTTAGACAGGGTGTACCTTTTGGAAAAGGTCAAGCTAATGAAACTATAACTAATAAAAATCAAATTTCTAATCCTAGAGGTATTGTTCAAATGCCTTCTAGAGTTTATTCCGTGAACGATGTATTTGAGATAGGTGGATTTAGCGGCGAAGATGGCGGATTCGGTCAAATGAGCTTTAATGCAGATGATGTAGATTTTTCAATTGATAAATTTATATATGACGATGTTTATGGTGCAGGTATAGGTAGTGAAAATTTAATGTACTATGTTGTTAATTCACTATTTATGGATAATGCAAGACAAGTTCTTTTACCACAAATATCATATACTTTTAATAGGCTAACTAAAAAGTTTAGGTTTCAAGGCGAGCTTCCAAAGAATGCAGTTATATTTGAAATCTTTTCAACTATTGGTGATTGTGCATTATTTGAGGATGAAGCATTTCAAAGATATGTTATTGGCCAAGCTAAAATACAACTATCCAGAATTCTAGGAACATTCTCATTTAATCTTCCAGGTAATATTACTATTAATTATGATATGATTTCATCTGAAGGTAGAGAAGAAGTTGATAGAGTAGTAGAAGAAATAAAAGGTGATGAAGGTGTTGATTACTTTTTTACTGGATAATTATAATCTGAAAGCTATTAAATAAAAAGAGAATATATAATAAAAATTAGTGTTCTTAAATGATTAGAGATATTTATAGTAGGGATGTATTAGCTCCAAAGTATAATGATAATACTTTAGAGGTTAGTGATACATTATCTCAGCTAATTCTTAAGATAGAAAATTGCCTTTTTACCTCTAAAGGTGATGTCTTAGGGGCTCCGGGAATGGGGGCTAATTTAGATGAATTAATCTTTTCATTAGTATTAAGTGAAAATACTATAGAAAATAATATTAATCACCAAATAACTGCATACTGTTTACCAGACCTTGCAGGTTTTAATGTAGATACAAAAGTAAGCTTCTTTTCTACATTAGAAAGAGATGGATGTTTAGTAGATATTTTTGTAGATGAACAGAGAGTTATAGGGGCTCTTTTTTAAAATAATAGAATGAATGTCATTTTTTAGTAAAACACGATTAAAAGCTACCGAATTATTTGAGGATTCATTTGAATATCTCCAGCGTACTTATGACCAGGCAATAGAAACATTTACTCCTGCTTCGCCGTTTGGTCAAGTGTTAACGGTAGTATCTAATTTAGGGGAATTAATATTTTTTTATATAGAGGCAATTGCAACAGAATTAAATATATCTCGTGCAAGAAACATAGAATCTATCTATGGGTTATCCAGATTAACTGGACATGATCCTACAAGAGGTATATCTGCAAGAGGTATTATTGGATTACGATTAAATACAAGTGCATCAACACTCCTTAATGGTGACTATGTACAGATTATGAATGGTGCAAGCTTTCAAGTAGGCCAAAATGGATTAACTTATTTTTTAAGATTTAATAGCGATTTTATAAGATTAGATAAAACTAATAAACAATTTGTCAATGTTGAAATAATTCAAGGAGAAAAGGAAGACCAAGCTTTTACAGGAACTGGTAATCCATTACAGAGTTATAACTTAACCACCAAAGAACCTACAGATCAATATTTAGTTCAAGTATTTGTTGATGGCCAATTATGGAAATTGGTTGATTCATTATACGATATGAATAATGGAGAAAAATGTGCAATGATTAAAACAAGTGTTAATGGTGGTTTAAGTGTATTTTTTGGAAATAATCAATTTGGAGAACCGCCTGCATTAGGTGCAAGAATTAAAGTTACTTATGTTAAGACTAGAGGTGTTGCTGGTAATATTGGAGGTAAGCAATTGGATATAAAGTTTTCAGATCCAGGCACGGATTCATCCGGAGAACAGGTTGACTTAAATGAAATTCTTGCAATTAATATTACAAGAAATCCAATGTTTGGTTCAGATTCAGAGGATCCACAATTTACTAGATTAATTGCACCTTATCAAAGTAATTCATTTGTATTAGCCAATCCTAATAATTATATTTACTATTTAAGTAAGTATGATTTTTGGTCTTTTATAGATGCCTATAATACTAAGAATGATGAATATTTAGATGATGATAATATTATTTACTTATTTTTAATTCCAGATGTAAAGAAAAAATTAACAAGTGATTTGGATTATTTTAGTGTACCTGAAGTAGAATTTACTATGACTACACAAGAGAAAGAAATGACTTATGAAATTTTAAATAAGAGCGGAAGGCAGGTTGTTACTGCTGAAACTAGAATTATAGATCCTATTATTAAAAGATATGCCCTTAATATTGTAGTAAGATGGTTTGATAATTATGATAAAGATGCTATACGAATTGAAATAAGAAAAAATTTAGATGATTACTTCTTAAATGTAAATAGAAGGGATAGAATACCAAGGTCAGATATTATTTCAATTATTGAAAATGTAGATGGTATTGATTCAGTAAATGTATTTTTTATATCTGAAGCTAATGAAAAAGCTATAAGAGATGGTTTTTATTTTATACCTGTTTATGGAACAGATCCAATAACTGATCAAAGAGTTTTAATAGAAAATAAGAAAATAGTATTAAAGAAAGGGGAAGATCCTCAAATAGGTTTAGATAGTTTTGGAGATGTGATAATCGAAAATAATGATATAGCAATTATTAGAGGTGGCTGGAAAGATAGGAATGGTACTTATTATGATCCTATACCAGAATCTAACAAAATAAGTTCTTTAAATGTATTTTATAAAGAAGCTATTGCAAATAATCTTTATAATAAAATACAACAAGAGAAGTATAATAGTACAAAAAGAAATAGAGGTACTACGATTGCGACCGGTGCAAACTCTGCAGGCTTAAACACTGGAAGATTACAAAACACACCAACATTGAAAGCATTAAAAGGAGAATAATATGGCAACAGTAAAAAATAATAATACAGGATTTCCTAGCTTATATAGGGCTACTTATGAGAATGGTTGGGATTTAAAAAACACCGGTTATAACTATGGTCCTGATTTATTAAAAAATTCAATGTCTTCTTATATGTTTAGAAATAGACACCTTTCTAAATTCTTGACAGATTATTTAAATCCTATTATGGTATTTTATATTAATAGAGTTAAGTACTTAAGAATTTATTTTAACTTTGCAGTTCCTAAGTGGTATAAAAAAATAAATTAAAAAGTGACCAAAAATTGGCAACATTTATACTTCTTTGATAAACACGGGAAGAATTACAATATGGCATATGACAGTTCTACTGACAAGTGGACTGGTGACATTTTTTTACCACAAGTTTCTGTTAATTTATTTGAGGTAGGTCAGATATTTATTCTACAAAAAATGGTAGATAAGGTAAGTAATACCTTTATGTTTGGTTATCCTCATGCATATGAACAACAGTCATATGATTGTAATTGGAATATTTCTTGGGAAACTGCACAACCAGATAAAATATTTCTTTTTCAATTTAATAAAGATTTTAATACAGGTACGCAGTCTGCATTAGTACAAGAACCTGATGGCCCACCTTTAATTAAAGTAGACAAGCTCATTGCTCCATTGGAATATGATGCTAATCAAACTATAAATCCTGACGGTTTTATTGTAACCGATCAAATTAAGTCGGAGGCATTACAAATAGATATAACTTTTTCTTCCGAATTTGAAAATACTTATAAAAGAAAATTAATAGTAACTGACGAATGTACAAATACTATAATAGCTGAATTTACTGTATATGCAGAAAGCATTGAAGAAGACGAGAGATTAAGAGTAATGACTCAGAATATGGGTTACAATGTTATCGAGTCAGATAGTACGGTTTTTAGAGATACTAATATAAAAGAGGCATTACCTGATTTTGTTGAAATTAATCTTAAGCGTAAAGAAATTATGATGGAGGGTAGTAACATTTATCCCTTCATAGGTTCTTATAAAGGTTTAATAAATGCTATAAAGTTTTTTGGATATGATAATTTAAAATTAAAAGAATTTTGGAAAAATGTAAATGCAAATTCTCCACAGTTTGGAAAGTATATACAAAGCAGTTCAGTTGATTTATTTTCTCCTACTGCTCAATTTGATGACAAAAAAATAACTTTACCAAATAAAAACTTTAGGAAGACTAGTATGTTTGAGCTTATCTATAGAATTAATAGAATAGTTCCTAATAGGTTTACTGATGAAGATTTACCTATAACAGAAGAACTTCAGGATTTTACTATTGAAGAAATACTTATTAAGTTATTTGGATTAAAAAGAAAATTAGAAAATGAATATCTACCTCTTAATGCTCATATAAAGGGTATTACCGCCGAGGCGGATTTCTTTGGTTTATTAGAAGTTACTAATACAATTAGCAGAAATGATACAAATACAATCAGAGCTGGTATTAATACAGATTTTAAAGTATCACCTGCTGCTTGTACGTATTTGGAGGACTTGAGAGTATTTGATTCATTTTGTTTAGAGGAAGCTGCAATAGTAGGGCAGGCTGTAATTAATTTTTGTAATGCTTATATTGCTCCTTTGGCTGCAGGTAAAGCAGCTGTTGGTCAAAATATGATAATTAATTATACACCAGGCCAAACATTACCACCTCCTCCAATTGGACCAGATCCAAACAGTGTTCTTGGTGCACTCCAAGATGGAGGTAATGTTTCTATACAATCTGTAGCTGGAGTTTATGCTGCTTATTTTTCAAGATATGCACCTAATCTAAATAGAACTCAAAGAAATTATGTAGAAGGTGAATCCTCAAGAAGTTTACCAGATCAACCTGGTGTTAAAACAGGTGCTTTGGTTACATTAACTAATGACAGTTTTAATAATATTACTTGGAATAATATTAATAGCACATGGGATCAATTAACAAATGCCAATGATTTCTTTACATTTGATTTTAATGTACAAGGAGCGGCTGTTGGTGATGTGTATACAATAAGCGACCCTGATACTGGGGTTTCAGTATCTCATACTGTTATAAGTGGAGATACTATACAAACAATAACAACATCTATTTATAATCAAATAGCTGCTCTTAAAACTTCGCAAACTGATCCTTGGTTATGGTTTGACTGGTCACAAATTACAAATGATATTGGGCCATGTATTAGAGCATACGGTAATGATGTGAATAGGTTTAAGACTACCGTTACATTAGCTAACTCTGCTAGTGGAGGACAATTTACAGCTATACAATTACCTGGAGAAACTTTATTTACTTGGGATGGTTTACAGTCAGGTAATTTTACAGAAATAGAATGGACAATTTATAAAGATGCTTCTGATATATCCCCTGCTTATTATTACCAAATAAGAGGAAGTATCGGTCAATATGGTACACTGCCTATAACATTACCTTATGTTGGCAATTATAATGTAGAAATGAAATTATTTGATTTATATAATAATATTTCATCTTCAGTTAAAGAAAGTGCTATATGTGTAGATAGCAAAGAGGTTGAATATTCTGGTTGGTATCAATCAAGAAAGAAAAGATATAGTTGGAGTAGTGAAGGTGAGTATACTTGGAAAAATTATGGTTCTTTATGGGATTTACCAATTTCTCCAACGATGACTTGGGAAGAGGAGACTCCGTCTTTATATGATTCTCTTAATCGTATTAATGCTATTTTGGCGACATTTGGCGTGGGTACTTCTACTGATTTTACAATAGCTAATTTTCAGAATACAGGTGCAGCTAGTTTTAGTGGCCCTTATCAGTGGAAAAATTTAAATGATAGATCTTGTACTTGGAACAATGCTTATCACTTATGGTGGGATATGACATCTACGACTGGTGATACTCCTGCATTTTTTGAGTTTAGTGAAATGAAACCTGATACGTATTTACAAATTACAGATTTAAATGGTGAAGTAGGTACTCATTATTTTGATGCAGCAACCTATACATTAGGGGAAGCTGTTGATCAGCTTAATGTAAGTACAGATCCAATTATTAATAAATATGTTTACAACTTAGTATTAAATTCTGCCAATAGTGAAATGTTTGTTCAGGCAGTTTCCAGGTACTTTGGTTTATATGGAGATTTTAAATCGGTAGATATTGTAGATGTAAATGGTGTTAGAATTTGCTCGGTAGGCACAGGTATTTCTACTGATTATTTTGGTGGGCCTTTATCATCTACTACTTTATATCCACCTTTTGCTAAAGCATTACCAATTAATGGTATGAATTTAGTTTCAGTAGGTGCTATAAGCGGTGCACCTGCCGTAACTGATAATTTTGTAGAGAAGGTTGCCAGGTGCGTGGAAATGATATTAGATCCTACATATACTGGTATTATATATGATAAGCAGGCTGCTGTTTTATCTTCATTACAAACTAAGAAAACAATCCAAAGAATAGGTTATATAGGAATGGGAAGCTATTCACCTGCATTGGAGACATTACCTGGCTGGGATCAAACCTCTGATAATAATGCTAATGTAGATTTTGTTTGGGAAGACCCTTCTTCGACTACAAATTCACAAATCACAGAAGTATTAGAGCATGTTTTACATACAATAACAACATTTGGTTTACCTGGTGCATATCCTAATGTATTTAATCAAACATCACCATCAGGACCAACATATGTTGCAATGTCAGAAGCAATAGCAAATGGTGTATTTGATACATCAGGCTATACCCAACAACCCGGTGAAAGTATTGATGAATATAGAGCCTTATTAATGAGAGAATATTTGTTCTTATTAATATATGCTGAATGGGGTTTTATTACTACTTATGTAAGCGGTGGATCTTTTGCACCTGAATGGACTGCTAATACTGCATTGGATGTGGAAACAAACAATCCATTAGGTCATGCATTATATACAGACTATATAAGAAAAATATTAGCAAAGCCTAGCACTAGTATATTAAACACAATATTTGCAACTTCAGCTACACCATCTGGTTATGTTACTTTTGAGCGTGAACCTATTGGTGGAAATGTAGATTGTTTAAGCAGAATTTATAAATCTAGCCAAAGTGTAAATAGTAACCCAACATGGGGAACTGCTAAGTTTATAAATGACGGAAAAGTATTACCGCCGATGACATGGGCAATGTTTGTCTATGATAAGTGTAAGATAGTTGGAAAAGAATCCCCTAAGTGGACTATCTCCAACACTACTAACTCATCAGTGGCTGATATATATTCTGAAAGCAAGTATCTAACATATCTTTTTAAGAACCCAGGAAAGTATATGATAACATTAGAACTTACAGATACGAATGGGAATAAATATAAAAAAGATAGAAATATCTTAAATATAAAACAAACAAAATAAAATGGCAATCAGCGTAACAGAAATTTTAGGAACTGATTCTTTATCAGGATCACGATTAGTAATTAATGATAATTTTAATGTTCTTGCTAGTGAGATTAATGCAATGGAAACATACTTTAATCCTGCTGGAGGTACAATTACAAATCTAAACAATCTCTCAACAGAGGCTTTGCGAGTAGGTTTAAGTACCATATTACTTGATATTAATGCTAGTACTTTTGATATTCTAACAAATGTTAAAATGACTGGAAATTTAAATATGTCAGGTGGTGGTATATTCAGAAATGATACAAACCCAACTACGATTAATGATGTAGCAGCGGGCCCTACTAATACTTTTGAAGTTGGTACTAGTACAGCTATCCCAGGATATACAATTAATAGATGTGGAAATACTGATATTACCACACCTATAGATATTTTGGTAAACAGTGGAACTGTTGGACAGGAAATTTTCTTTATTTGCACAGAAGGAAGTGGTGATGTTATAATTAAAGGTGTATCAGCTAATTTGGTAACAACCGGAGCAAATGACTTTATTACTTTAAATGCAGTAGGAGAAAGTGTACATCTTTTAGCAATTGACAATGGATCAGGTATTCCTATTTGGTTTATTGTTGGGGGAGAAGGATATGTAATATCATAATTAATTAAAGAAAAAACTATACATGGCAACAACGCCCTTAATCAGAACTCCACAGGCAGACGGGGGAACATTTTACACGTTCTCTTCATCTGCTAAAGACTTATCTAGAACTCTCAACAATGATGAGGTTAAATTAGTCTTTTCTAAGTTTGTGCTTCTTAATTTACCAGATATGGATAGCTTACCTTATCCAGGGTTTGGTAAATTTGAAAACTATATGCAATTTGATACTATAGATGGTTGTATTTGGAATGGTGGGTTAAAAGGTGATCCTAACGTTAATTTTACTGAAAGTCTTCAAAATTACGCGCTGAATTTAGAGGAGATGATTATCAGTGATTCAACTTATGATAACACTACAAACTTAACAGTAAGTGAAAGGGTATTCTTTAAATGGTTAAAAGAAACTGGTGCAATAAGGTTTAGAGAAGCTACTGCTTTAGAAAAAGCAAGTGGAATAACAACACCACGATTTGTTGAAGAAGATGAGAACACAACTTCTGCTACTCGACAATATAGAAGAGTAGTTAGATATATTGGTGAAATTGATATTGTAAATAATGTAGATAAAGCCGGAGAAGCTTATACAGAATTATATATTAATGTACCAACGGAGGTAGGTAGAACACCTACAATCCTCTTTGATTCTATATCTGATAATAATTATCAACCTTCATTAAAAATTACAGGTACAGGCCCTAACGCCGAATACATACAAGGAAGAAATTCTGCAACAATTCATCCACAAGGTTTGGATATTTTTGCCTTTTACGATTATGATGCTGCATTACAGGGTGCCGGGCCTGCAGGTTATACCGATCCTAATGCAAATTGGATGGATGAAACAACTCCACCGACTTCAGTAGATTCTTATTTTACAGAACCTAATACTTTTACGAGTGTACTTAATGCTAATATTCAAAAGTATCCAGCTGATTATAATAATCCTACTGGGTTTGCGGGATCTACTTATGTAAGATCCGAGCTTGATGGTATATCAGTAGACTTTAATCCTAATGACTATCAGCAAATTGTTCAAGATGGTACAATAAGTACTATTCCACAATTTAATGGAACTGACTTAGCTGAATCATTTGAATTTAATGCAGTATTAGTTTATTATGATATGGTAGACTTAAGTGATTCTTCAAAAACTAAAACTAACTTATATGGTATTTTATTATTAGATAATGTAACACCTACAACGGATGGTGGTTTTATACAAAGATATCCAAAGTTTAAACCAAATCTTGTAACTGGCCAAAATGGAAATAGTTATGGATTTAAAATTAATTTAAGATTTGATGCTTCACCTGGAACAGCGGGCATAGATACTATTGTAAATGATTATAATACATTTTCAATGGGATTATTCTCAGATGCATCTGCACAGTTACAAGCATCTGCACAAATCTTCCAAAGACAGCAAGTTGAATTAACTGATATTGAAACAAGATTAAATGCAGTAGAAAATACATTAAATTCTGTTAGCACTTCTGCTTTTTTACAATCTCAGATTAATAACTTACAGACTCAAATAGATAATGCTTCATTAGCATTTGCGAGTAGTACTACTTTATTGGATCTTATTGCTAATAATTCAGATGAGATTCAATCATTAGCTAACGGTAATGTTTCTCAAACGCTACAATATAATACTGATGTTGTTAGACAAGGTACAGGAATTACAGTAAACACAAATACCCCTAATCAGATTCAAATATCTAATAATGTACAGGCATATAACTTAATGGTTCCTTTAGATTCAGGTGATGTTCCAATTACTACTATTGCACCATTAAATTTAAATGTAATAGAACCAAAAGTTTTTGTTAATTTAGAAACTTACACGAATATGTTAAGGTTAGATACTATTAATGAAGCATCAGGTGATTTAAGCATATATATTAATGATACTGATATTCAATGGAGAACAGGGCAAACTGTAAGGTTAACTTTTAATAATGTACCTTTAATAGGATCAAGAAATATAAAAATATATACGGATGCACCAGGTAGACTTAATAGTGGATCTTTTGGTAAATTAGCAGCTACAATACCTAATTCAGTTATAAGCACCTTGCCTATCTTTGATTTAATTTGTACTGAGCAAGGAGTGTTAACATTCGTTTATGATTGCATCAAATAAATAATAAAAGTAAAAACAGATAATGGCTGAAAATAATTCAATACAAACTTTACTCCCGGAGCTTTTAAGACTTTTTAATAATTCATTAGAAAGCTTTGAGAAAGTTAATCAGGCTATTACATCAAGCCGAGATTCAGTTACTGTCAATATTCAAAATAATGATGGTACCAATTCTAGGCTTACTATTCCAAGTTTTGGTTATCTTAAAAATTCAGTTGATAGATTAAATACAAATATTAATACTATAACAAATTTTAATGATGCAAATAGTTCAATAAGATTATCCGATGGTACTTTTAGAAAATTAGTTTTATCCAAATTACCAACCGAGGCACAAGACTTAACTTCATTGAATTCTATTAATCAATTCGATATTAAGCCTAATTGGTTTTTTGAAGAATTAATTAATCCTTTATTATATGTAGCATTTGATATTACTGGACAAGCTCCTATTGATACCGAAAGAGCAATTGTTCAAAGATATATTTTAGATACAAATACTCAAAGTAAGATAAACTTTTTTGAATCTAATTATAATGGTAATTCTAATATTGATAATGATGATTTTATACAAAGTATAGTAGAGAAAAACATTTCTTATGTATTAGATGAAGCAGTGGTAGATTTACCACCAAGAGATAAAAGATATTCAGGTAACTTTAGTGTAATTAGAATTGGTGAAGAAAGCATTACTGAAACTGTAAATGGTGTAGAACAAACAGTAGTTCAAAAATTATATAAATTAAATAAAATATTTTACACAGATTCAGAAGCTGATTTTGCTGATACTGTACAACTTAAAGTAGGTGATAGTTTAGAAGTAGTATCAACACCAATTGATACGCGATATACGGTAACACAGATTGATGCAAGTACAAATTCAGTTACAGTTAGATTGCAGGAAGGTTCTAGGACAATAAGTATTGGTGCTGATGTTTTAAAGATTGGCTCAGCTTTAAGTGATTCCTTAGAGGTAGATGTTACTGTAGGTTTTAATGAAAGATGTGTAACCTTTATTAAGCCTATTGATCCGGAATCAAAAATACCTGCCGTTAATTGGTCTCCAGGTAGTGGTTTTTATACAAATGATTTAACCACTATTAATTCTGCAGGTAATCAACAGACATTAGCTGATTATTATCAACAAAATGCCGTAGACTTTGGTAGATATTTATTATCATTTGCGCAAGATAAAATTCCAACTAGTAGAGAAGGTTTAACGCCTAATGCCCCAGTATTATCATCTGATGATTTTTCAGTATCTTTAATTAATGGGCAAGTTAGTAACTCAGATGCTATAATTCAGCTTAAAGATTTAAATAATCAAAAAAATACTGTTCAATCAACGTTAACTGAATTAGATGTTGCTATTGCACAGAGTAGAACAAAAATACAAACAACGAACTATACAACTGAAGTTGAACGAGATGCTGATAGAAATGCATTACAAGGTCTTATAACCGAAAGAGCATCTCAGGCAAAATTATATTCTTCTGTTGTAACAGAAATAAGTGCATCAGCATCTGATAATTCAATAAGTAGTGTAACACCTAAATATAGAGTTAGAGGTTTTTGGTCAATGCCAGCAGAAAAATCTGCACCTGAAACCGGTATACAGGATATAATAAAATTTAAATATCGTTATAGATATCTTTCAGCTGATGGTGCTGCAAACCCAGTTAATCAATTTACTTATACTGATGGTAGTGGTACAAGCCAAGGTGCATTTTCTAATTATGTAATAGTGGAGAGTGTATTAAGGCCTAGGACAAAAAATACAATAACAGGTTTATATGAATGGACTCCTATTGATGATGATAATGCAGATTCAGTTAATATTAATCAATTAGATATTCCTATTAGAAAAGGGGAGCAGGTTGAAATAGAAATTAAATCTATATCAGAAGCAGGATGGCCATCTAATCCATTAGAAAGTGAATGGAGTACTCCTATAAGAGTAGAGTTTCCAGCAGATTTAAGCTCTGATAGTGCCATTGAATCTATCTTAGCACAAAATCAAGAAGATTTAGCATTAGTTTCATTAAATGAAAATTTAGAATCTATTGGATTACCTACTCACTTAAGTAGTTCTTTTACTGCAAATGAAACATATTTTGCTCATTCATCTCCAGTAATTGCATCAGGGTTTTTATCAGAGAACCAAACACCAATTGATTTATTTACTAAATTAAATGAAATGCAAAATCAATTAGATTTATTTTCAGAAATTTTAAGTAGTGCTCAAGGTGAATTAGACACTACACTAGTTGATGATACTGGTAATACGTACAATTTAAGAAGAAACAGTACAACTCAAATATTTGCTGGATTTTATGCACAAGAAGTTAAAGCACTAGATGACCCACGAGGAGCAGTGGTTTCAAAAACTTATTTTATTAATATTGGAAATAGATCACAAACAGCATTACAATTATTAGCTAGAATTGCAGGTAGTCGTACAAGAATGGTAAAACAATCTGAAAATCCTGCTAGTTATTCTGCGGGCGGTGATGTTTCTAATTTAATAAATGGATCTACAATTTTGCCTGCTACTTATTCATGGTTAGACAATAGTCAAGCCAACCAATCAAATAATAGAGATACTTATAGAGGTGATGATTCTGATTATAATACAATTAGAAAATATGACTTAACTCCTATTCTTTTAACTAATCCTGATGTTACTGTTAGTACACAATATGGACAAACTGTATCGATACCACCTTTTCAATCTACACAAAATAAAAATCAATTTATAAATAGTAGATATTCTAATGTATCAGCAGAAGGTGATTTTTATAGTTATATTAATTCTGAAAGTAATTATACTTTTAATTTAGATACGATTGAAAACTTTTATAATGCAGTCGGTAATACTGGTGCAGCTTCACCTACTACTGAATTTATTTGGGGTGGTGGGTTTTTATCAACAGGCTTACCTACTACAGCAGGAGCATTTCCTACTAACGATGATGTAGTTCAAGTTTCTATTGCGCATCCAAGCTTAATAAATTATCAAGCATACTTAGCTGCCTATATAGCAGCAACTGGTGATAATTTTACATTACCTGCAACTGTACCACCTGGGGGTATTGATTGTACTAGTGTAGGCAATGGTACCGGTGCGGTTTTATTTAGACAATCTAAATTTGCACCATTAAAATCTGGTGAGAATTATGGAAAACAACAGGCTATCTATTTAAATGAAAATGTAACAGACTTATATAATTTAGCCACAGGTAATGGTGGAGTAACCCAATTACAGGTTCCCTTTGATAGTGGACAGAGTTTAGAAGCTAGCCCTTCATTATCTTCTGCTTCATTAGCTAATCTCTGGGATGTTACTTCTCCTAACTATGTTACGGGTGGTTATAGTAGAAATGCTAAAAGTTCATTTGAAGGGTTTGACCAATATACATTAGGTAAACAATCTTGTGGATCTTATCTGTTTATATCATCCGATAATCATCAAAATATACAAGTGGACGGTGATTCTATTCAATCAAGAGAAGTGGTACAATTTGGGCAGCAAAATTCTGTAAGTATACCTTTAGTGTTTCAATATAGGATGACTGATTATTTTGGAACCGTTTCCGGTACAGGGCTAGGAAATGTAGGTGGCGATTCAACCGGGTCTACGGTTAATCTTACATATGCTAAAAGAATAGGTTTTGACTTATTACCAAATAACTCTGAGGTGATTCAATTTGATGTAGAATTTTCTGCTAAATATAGATCTGATAGATTAACTCTAGATGTATTCCCTAAAGCAACAGTTACCAAAGGGTTAAATGATTTAGAAAAGGTTGTATCAGCGCTAAGACCGTCACTTACACAAACGGCGATTGGTCGAGGCAGAAGCGGATTTAATCAGCTTACTAATGTTGATGGTGGATCAGGACCTTTAACTCAGTAATAGCTCTAGTTTATTTTAACTTTATCTTTGGTGAATAAATAAAAAAAGTGAAAGATAAATGGCTGAAAACCTACTTGATAAAGCATCATATAGTTTAATTAGAACTAACCCTAAATTGACAGGTAATGTAAAAGTTGTATCTGATGGTACAGATATTTACTTGGAATCTTTTAGTGCAAATACTAGACTATCTTCACAGAAATTTAAGGCCTTTAAGGTTGATGGTGCAAGTACCTATGACCAAGATGTTTTTAGGTTTTTTGATTTTGGTAAATTTCCTAAAGAAGATGCATATGAAATATTTCAAGAATTTGAAGATGATGCAGTTTTATCAGCATATAAGAATCAATATGAAATGTTTTATTGTGCTGGTACCAGGTCTGTTGCATCTGAAAGTTATTCTCAAAGTTTAGCTACATTAGCGCCTCTTTGGTTAAATGAACAAATACCTAAGTATTTTGTAATTTTTAGATTAGATAATCCGGCAGCAGTAAATAACTATAAAGCAGCTACTCAAAATAAAAATTCTGCAAGTGCACAAACATCAGTTGATTTTAATAAAAATGTTTTAGAGAATTGTACTGCAATTAAAACATTTGATTTAACCGAAGGTACTACATTAGGATCTTATATTAGGAATTATAGAAATCAAGAAAGTTTTCCGGAAGTTCCTCTTAATATAACGTGGAGAAAAGACGAGCCAATATTGTGGAATGGTATATCCTATGACAGTGGTGGTTTTACAAGTTCTGGTAACTTTGCATATAAAGATCTAGTAACTAAAGATGCTACGATTATTCAAAACGAATATCTATTTACGCAAGGATTTCAAAATAATGGTATTCTTTTAGCTAATTTATTAAACATGGAATTTTTGTTTGATGATCCTACTGCTGAAGATTATTCTATAAATAGATATTTTGGAATGTATGTTAATGATATTGAAGAAGGTAAGTTTGATATATCAGGTGAAGCTTTTTTTAAAGGAACAAACATTGAAAAATCTCAACAGCCTTCGATAACTTCTATAACTGAAGTTTCTCAATTTTTAAATACACCATTTGAATTAACAAATAAAAATGGTATATTATTATATTTAGATCCTGCCAAGACCGAGGTAATTACTGGTTTACCAACCCCTGATAGGGTTAATGAAGTAGAATCTATATTTTATGTTAAAGATAAAGAAGATGATTTTCATACAATTAAAAAAGGCTCGGTTTGGGAAGCTAATCAAATAAGATTATTTGATACTAAAGTAGATGTATCTTTATTTACTGGATATAAGGATCCAGATACATTTGCTAATGCAAGTATTTTAAACCGCGCAGGTGTCTCACAAATGTATATAAAAGTATTAGACCAAGTTCAAGAAGGTTCTAAAATATCTTTTTATGATGGTATAGATTTTACTGGTGAAATTTTTGCTAACAGTACACTATCCCCTATACAAGGAAAGGCTGTTGAAAACTTTTTTAATCCTAATGGAACTACGCAAGAAATAGCTCAGGCTATTACTTCAGCTATAAATAGAGGCATAGATGAAAATAACAGATTTTTTGAAGCTTCATATAATGAAGATACAGTATATGTTAAATCAAGGTTTAGTGGAACCAGATTTAATAGATTAAATTTTAAAATGGATATAGCATATCCTGAACAATTTATACAATTACAAACATACCCTTTAACCTCAATTGCTGAACCGGCAAAAAACTTTGTAGGTGGTAATGATACTAAAAATAGCTTGTTAAAAGTTACATTAGGAGATCAGGATAGATTTGTGAAAGGTAATTTTGTACAGACAACAGGTGGTTATGCAGAGATTGGTGATTGGGTTCCTTATACCGATGAACCTATTTATAATGGATTTGATCAAATTATAGGTTATACTGACATTAGCAAATATGCAATTATTACATGTAATAATAATCAAATAATGGTTACTGGATCTAATCAAGTTGCGCTTTATTCAGATTATAAGCCTTCGTTTGGTAGATTTTCATTTTTTCCTGTTAAAGATTTTGATTTTGATTTTTATAGTACTCTTTATAGTAAAGAAGGCGAATTGGATTATGAGTTTGCAGAATACAATCAATTAGAACCTAATGCAGTTGCACCTTACAGCACTACGCCTCCTTTTGATGATTATGTTGGGATAAGTAAAAATCCTAATATTAGAACTTTTTATGATAGCGGTGGGTTTTATAATCTTATAGGTTTATTAAGTGATGCCGAAGACCAAAACCCAAATGATGAATATATTAATAGTGAATATATTAGACTAGAAGAAAACTTTTTAACTTCACAGGCCGCTATTTCTAGAATAGCACCTTATATTAATAAGTGGGCATGGATAAACGACGGTAAAGATGTTAGAAATCATCCATATAGATTAGATGTTAATGAAGCATTTGGTCTAAATAATTTTGCACCTTCAAAGTGGGATAAAGTACAGGAAGCTAGTGGATTTACTCATGAATGGTTTTACCTATCTGAATTTCCTGAATATTTTACTAAGGATGCTATTGAGAATTCATGGAGTTATGTTGATGTTGCACCAACAGATAATACTGAAGCTAATATTATTACTGGGCAAACATTCGTTCCTGGGACATTCCAAAATGTAACTAAAGATTATTTTAATGATTATTTTATTATACAAAGATTTGATAACGCATTAAATGGTATTATTGAAATTGATAGGCAACTTAGATACGGGAGATTTAGTGGAGGAAATGAAAACAATTTTGCAGAAACATTTTTAAGAGGTGTTAGGGTTGTAGCAAAACCTAAAGCAATAGGGATTCAAAAGGCTGATTTTAATGCTAGGTCATTGTCATATGTACAAGATGGTTCATTAAATGATTATAGATTTTCTGCTATATTAGTTCCTAATTTACCAGATAAACCTGAATTAGAAATTAAGTTCATAAAAAATGAAAAGTGGAAAACTATTGTAATGTTAATATCAATGGAGTTTGCAGTACAGTGTATTAACAATAAAACAAATCATATTATAGATAGGACAAGTTTATATTCTTTAAACAGTGATTTTGTTACACTTTCTGATTGTAGTCCTAGAATTATAGCAGGTGAATATGATTATGAAACAACTATAATATCTGGTGCAATATCATTAACTTCGTCAAGCGGTAGTACTGGCGCATATACAATTAAAGGCCAATCGGATATAAATGGTATACCTACAAATTTTGTAAATGATATTAGAATACTAGAGGATGGTACTTATGGAGAAATTAAATTTCAAATATCAGGTGATAACTATCAAATAAGTGGAATTAGTGATGTAATAGATTCGAATACATTTAAAGCCGCAACATTTACAAAAAATGGAGGAAATATGGTTGTTCCTATAAATTCACCTAGTAATGTTTTACTTAGGAATGCTTTATATAAAATTAATCAAGGTGGTTATAATCAATTTACTAATAGATTAAACAATGTTTCTTTTGGTGAATTATTTGATGCAGTTAATGATGGTAATCCTAAAATAGTATATGAAACTATAACTGAAGATGGTACACAAGTTAAAAACCCTGACGGAACATTAGCACAAACTTTTTCAATTGAATTAAGAGCACAGGCTGATATATTAAAGTCTATTTATGTAGGTATATTACCTGATCCTGCTAAACCAACTGCATTTAATTTGGCCGATGTAATAGGATATGACTTATCTTTACAAAAAACACCAAGAATAACGCCTATAGCTAGACATGCAGGTTATTATGAACCTTATGCACTACCTTTAATTTCATTTAGAGACCCTTATCAAAATTTAGATTTTAATGAAGTAACGGGTGGAACTAGTGGAAGTACTATTCCAGATGCTGCATACAAAATAAAGGTAATGGAATTGTGTAAATATAAAAATGCTCAATTTAATAGTGCTGATTTAAAATTTGGACAAATACAAAATTTCTTTTATCATAAAGTAAATGAAGAAGACCCTTCTACTATTTTAGAATTATCTAGAGAAAGCGCATTTCCAAGTTTATACCCTCTTATTAATGAGATAGGTATTGATTATAAGGATTTTTATATATTTTCATCTAACTGGGAACCTTCTTATTTTGTAAAAAGTATTGATAAATCTCAAATAGAAAATGTTATAGGTACTAGATCTATGTTTGAGCGCAAATCATTTTTTGGTTCAAAGTACCTTAAAGTTCCAGAAACAATTATTTTAGAAACATTTAAACCTAGCCCTTTTCTTAAAACAGCAATAAAACAGCCTAGCCTAATAGACGGTACATTTATGTTTCAGAATCAACCTTCGGTTACCGTTAATAAAAGAGTTATTAATTCTAGTGGTGTAGTAAATACTAGAGCCATTAAGAAAAAACAGTCTTCTCCATTTGAAACATTTTACTTATTTAATGAAAAGAGGTTAATGGAGTATTTGTTTAAGCCTATTAAAATTCAATTTGAAAAGTATATAAGGAAGGAATTTGGTTATGGTGATTTAGAAACCTTAGATGATGATGTCAACCAGTATATAAGAGAAAATATATTAAAGCTTTATAAAATTGATAAAATTGATTTTTATACTTTAGCAAGCAGAACAAAAGAAGGCTCAACATATACTACTGCCGAATTAACAAATGCACAAAAAATTAATAATGGGTTAACTATTAATAATAATATATCATCAAAAACCTTAAATACAAATCCATTTGATTTAAAGCTAATATATAATAAAAGAACAGGTTTCTCTGAATCATATGGGTTCAGTGTTACGATAGTTAAAAAATAATAGAAAAGAAATGCCAATCACTATACAAGAAATAATAGCATCAGATACTATTTCACAGCTGGTCGATAAAACAAATTTTAATTTTGACCAATTGTTACTTAATGGTGGAGGGCCTGCTGGACCTATTGGACCTCCGGGACCTACAGGGCCTGCTGGGGGAAGAGGACCAAAAGGAACAACATGGTACGAAGATACTTCATCAACATTACCTGGAAATCTACCTACAGTAGTTCCACCAACAGCCACACCACGACAGAGTGATTATTATTTACAACTTAATGGGCAGGTTTGGGAATACACTGGATTAACATGGTCTCCAACTACAATAAACTTAACCGGGCCAACAGGCCCTGCTGGTGCAAGTGGTGGATTTGGACTATTTTTTGGATCACCATCTATCGGTCAAGAAACTGCATTGTATAATGGACCTGTCGGAGAAGGTAATGGTGCAACAGGTGGTCCAGGTGGAAATGAAGGGGTTCCTTCTATTATGATCGGTGGTGCAGTAACAACAACTAACCCATTAGGAACTATAGGATTAACTGATGCCTATATAATTCCTAATACAGTTGCTGAAGGTTTAATATCTACTTATGCATCATTAATGATTCATCAAAAAGATTCCACTGCTAGGTCTATTGTATTTCATGGTGGTAATGCCGCCGGAAACACGGATAAATATTATCAAGGTGATATCTTTGGACTCAGTAGTATTTCTATTGGTGTTGATGATAAATTAGTTTTTGATGTTCCTAGGCAACCAACAACACCAATCAATATCAGTCAACTCGTAGGCTTTGAAGTTAACATACCAAAAAGAAGCCAGCAATATACTGCAGGTAAAGCTATTACATTCCAAACAGGTATAGAAGGAGATTCGTACTTTGCTGGTGAAAATTCTGATTTTCAAATAAATGTTGGAGATGGATCTTCTCTCGCCGGTAATAAATTTGGGGTAACAACTTCAGGTACGGCTGGAGCTGCTATTATGGAATTAGGTACTGGGTTTGTAGATGTCGTTCAAAATACTTCACACCAGGGTACATTTCAATTACAGTCAGGAACTTCACGAATTACAACATATACAGGTAAACCAATTCAACTTTTATCCGGTGGTCCTGTACTTATTTCTACAGTATCTAGCTCCAACCCCAGTGGTAGCATTACAAATGCAACTGGTACAGGTGGATTCGCTATAAATTCCGCCGCCGGTGATATAAATATTAGACAAACTGATTCAAGTACTAGTACTTTGGCTAATATTGATATTGCAAATAATGCAAATCCACCACATGCGAATAATGGTGGTGATATTTATATAAGATCAAATAGCCAAACTATCCTGAAAAAAGCAAATATACTTAGTTCAGCAACATCTAATTCCAGTATAGTTTTAGATTATACCGCAACAGACGGAGAACATACTCGCTTTGTTGGAAGACAAACATGGTCAGCATTAGGACAATCAGGATTAACTGCACCACCTTCACCTATTAGTATATTACATTCTACTGATGGTGCTTTAACCGGCGGTGGAAATACATTATTACAGGTAGGCTCACAGGGGAGTACTGATATTTCACCTGGTGCTACATTTGCTAGGTGGATTGGTGGAACTCAAAGTGTACCAGGATTACCTGCAGGTAGAATAGAAGTAAAACTAGGAAATGAAGGACCAGTATCTCCAGCTACACAACCACAATATGCAGGTTATGATAACACATTAAAAATATTAAGTGGAAGTACAGATGGTGCAGAAGAATATTTTACTGCTAGTAAAAATAAAATAGCATTCTCAGCACCTTGGATATTAAAAAGAGATACTGCTACAAATTCCACTCTTAATAGCGACCCTACAGCTAACATGAGTGTCAGTAATGGTACTCCTGCACCAATGTATTATGGGTATAATACTGCTAGGCCACCTGGAGGATTTGCTATACCTGCGAGTGACATAGGTATGCCGTTTACTTCACAATTGACTACACCTTATATCAGTTTAAATTATGGTTACGGAATAGGATATTCAGACTCGACGAATTCACCCTCTCCGAATAATCCGGGTTATGCTTATAAATTTAATTTTCCTATAGGACTATATCCTGGGCAGAAAATGTTTATAAAAATATATGTTCAGTCTGCAAAATTCACGGAATCAGGGCCATCTCTTCCAGGGATGCCCCCATCAAATATCACATATTCAAATTATGGTTCTATAAACATTAGGTTTCCTATGTTCAGAAATAAAATACCGTATAATACAGGCACATGGTCTGGATGGTGGGACCCAGCAAGTACAAGCCCTAACTTTAATACTATTGCTGCTTATACTTCAGTTACTGTTTCAACAAGCAGTGCAGACGCAAGTGCCGGTATTGGAAGGTGGAAAATGGTTGAGTGTATATGGGATGGGCAGATAGTAAGACTACAGGGGGCTAACTCAAACATTGCTCCTGGTTCTCCAAATGGGTTATTGACCTATCAACAAATGGGATGGACTGTTACTGAATCTACCGAAGGGCAAACAACAGCTCATGGTACTCCATCAACCGGCACATGTTTCATTGCGGGAACTAAAGTAATAATGTCTGATAGATCTATTAGAAATATTGAAGATATAAATATTGGAGATAAAGTATTAGGACAAAATGGAATTAATACGGTTATGGCTTATGATAGACCATTACTTGGATTAAGATTATTATATTCAATTAATGGTGGTAAATCATTTGTAACGTCTGAGCATCCATTTATGACTAATAGTGGTTGGAAGTCAATTGATCCCCAAGCATTAATATCAGAAAATAAAGAACTTGCAGAAAGCTTAAATATAACTCAACTTAATATTGGGGATGAGATTTTAACTGATGACGGTTTTGTTACTATAGAAAGTATAAATGGATCTGATGGGCATAATGAAAATCAAACCTTATATAACTTTAGGTTAGACGGTGACCAAACATATTATGCTGACGGTTATTTAACACATAATAAATAAATCTAATTAATTTAATATAGAATGACAAAAAAAGAAATAAAAGAACTTAATGAATATGTAAATAGATATAGGGAAATTCAACTTTCCTTAGACTTAATGCAAAAAAGTATTCAAAGTTTAGCAAAGAAAAGAGATGGTCTTTTTGATGAAGTAGATGGAATGAAGCTTAAAGAAAAAAGTTTTATAGAAAAGATTGCAAAAAAATATGGAGCTACTGAGGTAACACCTAATAAGTTAATGAAATATTTAAAATGATTTTAATAATTAAAAATATTCTTGGTATTCTAACAGACCCAAAGAACACTAGGATGTTTTTATTGGGAGGAATTGGAGTGTTATTATTTTTATTAGTTAGGCAATGTAATGAAACTGAACATGCGAAAGGTGAGGTTACTAGGTTTCAAAATAATCTTATTGCAGCTAATGATACAATTCGTAATTATGTAAATGAAAATGGAGAATCGGTTGGCGAAATAAAAGGTCTTAATTTATCATTAGAGGAATTAAGAGATAGTTTAGAATATGAAAAGAGTAGGCCTCCTATAACAATTGTAAAATATAAAACAATTGTAGAAGAAAGAATTGTAGAAGTTCCAGTTAAAACTAAAGACACTGTTGTTAAACAAGATGGCTTAGAGTTTAAATCAGTATTAAGTTTTAATTCTAAAAGTAATTGGGAAAAGAGCTCAAGATTAATTGATGTATCTTTACCTTACACATTTACTGATAGTTTAATGTTTGGTTCTGCTACAATAGGATTAAAACAAAATATATGGTTAGATGCTACATTATCACAGGATCTTAATACTAAAGAAGTTTTTATTAAATTAACTTCTGATTATCCTGGTACAACATTTAATAATACTCAAGGAATTATGATTGATCAAAATAGCCCTGAGTTTAAAAGTATACAAATGAAAAATAGAAAACCTTTTGGATTAGGTGTTAATATGGGGATGGGAATTACTGGTGATGGTAATTTTGGACCATACATCGGAATAGGAATTTCTTGGAACCCAAAGCTTTTGCAATGGTAAATAAATAGAATAGAATGGAATCATCAAGGTTTATACAAATATCTGAGCAAATACTTATAGAGTATGTGTATACTAGTCAGGCAACGCCTACTACGTTTAATACTGCATCCTATCCTATTGAGCTTATGAGGGATACTACCACAAAAGGAACTTATTTCTTTAATACAGAAAGTGTTTCTACTGTGATGGGAAATTATCGTGATATTTCTGCCGCTGCCAATAATGAAGCTAAAACGCAGTATGTCTCTTTAGATACTGATATAGGAGTTCCTTATAATGATTTTAGCCCAGCGTTAACTGACAGTGCTAATCTTTTACAAACATTTAATCCTCAGTTAGATGTTGCTTATGATACTATTAGAGTACATTTTATTGCAGGTTTTAGTTTTGAAGGATTTGACGGTATTGTGTTTGAGGCACTAGCACCTAGGAGAGATGGTGTAATGTTAAATTTATCTTCTATTAGCTACTTAAAAACTGATACACCAACATTTCTACCTGAGCCATTATTAATTGCTGATAGATTATACGCTACTTATATTGAATGGAGAGTTCCTTCTTTATATTATATGAATAATTTATTTAATGCAGCACAGCCTAATGGTGTAGCATATAAAATTACTGAAGGCCAAGGTTTTCTTAGTACGCCGCCTATAACATTAAAAGCTACAGGTATTTACCAAACTGTTGTGGAAAATGCATATAGTTTTTATGATATGCAAGAAATTAATTCTGTGTCTATTTTAAACAGAGACATTTATGATAATTTATATGCACAAGTAATTCAATCTGATGCAGGAGATTATTTTGAATTATCAGGACAAGTAGTAGGATCAACATTTGAAAACTTTATTAGCCAATTAAATTCTTCTGGTGGACAGTATGTAGTATTTCATGAAATAAGTGTCATTGAACAAGTCGGGCAAGTATTTACCCAGACTAGTTTTCAGGTAATTACACAAGATTCTCAATTTGATGATCCTGTATTATTTAGGCCTATTATTATGAATGCTAACCAAGCTGTTTCATTTTCAATTAATTATGTACTCAGATTATACAATAAAGCTGATGCTACACAAATAATTAAAAATGCCAAATTAACTTCATTTGCTGCTCAGAAATATGGCAGGCAAATGGTTCAAATTAATTTAGGAGTAGTTCCAACTGTTGCAAATGTATACAATCAAATTAATAATGATACTGGCAAGCAAATTGTAATAGGAGGCGGTACAAGTGATACTTTAAATGTAGATACGTCTGAGCAAATTGTAGAAAAATTAGTAGTTAAGACTAGTTATGTAACTACATTTAGGGATAGAATAAAAGTTAAGGCTGCAATATCACCAGCTAAAATACAAACAATAACACAATCTAATGGCAGCGAAACAGAATAAATTATCAGAAGCAGAAGAAATTCAAAAAAAGGCTATTACAAAACAAGTAGTAGGTGGCGTAAGAACTAATATATCATTGACAGAAAATGAAAAGGAATTTTATCAAAGATTTGTTAATCTATCCGTTAATGAAGTACCACTACCACAAGGTGATGGTGTTATTAGAATAACTCCTTTTGATGATTATTATTTATTTACTTTATATGATGAAGTAGATAATGAAGATAAACCTATTGATTTAAGTAATGTTGGAAATTTATTTTTAAATTTTATTGGGGAAACTGATGACATTGATATACAAAACCATACTCAAGTAGATGAAATAGATTTATCACAAGGTGAGGTATTGTTTAGAATAACAAGATCAGATAGTAAAAAAATATTAGGTTTAGCTAATAATAATTTTTACATATCTACAAAAATGATTGACCCAACTGACGGTTCTACTTCTGATGAATCTGTTTTATACCAAGGTATTTGGTTAGCTGCAGACGATGCCAATAGAATATCACTAACTAGACAGATTGAAGAAACGAGAGTAGAATATAGTATTTTGTTAGGAAGATTACAAACAGAGATAGATGCCCTCAAAAAAGAAAATGCTGAATTACTAGAATCATCAAATGAAGATACTTTAACCATCCAAGCATTACAAAATAGTAATGAAGAATTAACTAATGAAATAGCTGAATTATCTAAAGATTTAAAGTCTACTAAAATAGATTTAATAAATCAGAGATCTAAAGCAGCGGCGGCAGCTGCTAGGAGACAGCTTATTAAAAAACAGCAAATTAGAGCAATACAAGAATCTGCAAAGGTTGCACAAACAAAATCGAAGAAAAGAGCCTTCTATAAAAATGCATCAAAAAATCTACAGAACTTTACTATTGGTAGAAATACCTCATTTATTAAAAGAGGAATAGATTTTGATAATTTTAATGATTTTGATGATAGAAGAAGATATTAATAAATTATGATATTAAGCGCAAGAAATAATCAATTTAAGTTTGATTTTCCTAGGAATTTTATACCTAAACCTATTGTTGAGAAATATAAACCATTTCTTAATAGAATACCAGGTGGGCTAATTAAGGAACCTATTGATTATTGGAATTATGGTATACAATCATTAAATCTACCAGGACCTTCTTTTGATGCAGTTACTCAGGTAGACTATCCTGGTAATCAGCGTGCATTCAGATCAAGCTTACCAAAGCAACAATTATTTGATAAGACTATGACTGTTACTATGCAAGCATTTGATGGGTATGTAAATTATTGGATGGCTGTAGAAATGTTTGACTATTATTATAAACTTAGTGGTAAACATCCGTATTTACCAGAAGGTGTTGGTGTACAAATGTTAGATGCTGATGGGACTGTCTTTGTAACAGTTCAACTTAAAGATATGTTTATATCTGAAGTAGGTGCATTGGATTTAAATTTTTCAAGTAACACTATTGAATTCCAAACTTTTGATATTACTTTTGGATATAACATTTTAGATGTTGTTGTTAACATAACCTAATATATAAACAAATAAAGAACACTAATGAAAACATTTAAAGATTACCTAATTGAGAATAAAGAAGATTCTTTAAACATAGAAGATTTATTAAATGAATCTCATGATTTAACAGAAGAGCAAGATGCTGCTATTGATTTAGCAGTAGAAAGAATTCTTGAAGCTCAAAAAGAAGGTAAGAATTTAGAAGATTGTGTAGAAGAAATAATTAATGAAGGACTGCTTGGTTCTATTTTTGGAGGTCTTACTGGATTTGCATTAGGAAAAACTATAGGTAAAGCAGTAGCTAAAGTATTAGGTGTTACTAAAGGTGCTCTTTATGATTTATTAACCTCACGTCTTGTAGGTGCTGCATTAGGTGCAGTTATCGGCAAGAGAATATAATTAGAATGATTCATATAGGAATTGATTTTTCTTTAAATAGTCCAGGGGCTTGTGTAGAAACAGCTGATGGTAAATATCACTTTATAACTTTTTTTAATTACGGAAATCGTATATGGGATGAAGAAGGTAGAAAAATACCTAAAGCTTTTAGTGCCCATAAAGAATTAATGGATGATGATACTATTTTAGGATTCCCATATAATAGGCAAGTTACGAGTAAAGATTTTTTACCGAGAGAAAGACAGAAGTTAGAAGATGCCGGAAATATTAGTTCATTGATGGTTGGAATATTCTCTACATTATTTGAAGGTGATAAAGTTTCTGTTGCACTAGAAGGGTTCTCATATGGATCAAAAGGAAATTCTTTTATAGACATTATTCAGTATAACACTTTTTTAAGAAAGGCTTTAATAGATAAGTACTCTATCGAAAATCTGTCTGTCTTTCAACCATCTCATGTTAAAAAGTTAGCTGGGAAAGGAAACGCTAATAAACATTATATGGCTGAAGCATTTCAAAATGATGTCCTTAATGATAAGAGCTTAAGAAGAACTAAACTTTGGAAGTGGTGCCAAGGAAAAGACTTCAGCACAAAAATTCCTAAACCTATCGATGACATCATTGATGCCTATTTTATACTTAAAGCATTAAAGGCTAACAACTAGATACATTTCTGACATTGAATAGTTAAAAATTATATTGCAACTTAGTAATTTTGTTTCAGCTTTATATAAAAAAAATTAAAATAAAATGATAAAACCTTTAGGAAATAGAATATTTTTAAAAAAAGATGAGCAACCAGAGAAGAAAGGTAGTATAATTTTATTGAAAAAAGAAGGGATGTTTGCTCCACCTTATTCTGGAATGATTGTGGGTGTAGGCGATGGTGTAGAGGATAAAGATTTTCAAATAGGAGTAAAGGTTCTTTTTCATGATTTAGCAGGCATGGAAATCAAATATAAAGATGATATAATATTAAGTTTAAGAGAACGTGATATAACTGCAATAATAGATAAAAATATACAAATAGTCTGAAACAAACTGACTTAGGGGATATATAATAAACAAAGGTACTAAAAAGTTTGGTACTTTTAAAAGGCGATAACAAGGCGAAGTAAATAGGCAATAAAAAATTAAAAGGCGTTTAGGTACTGAGGTTTGTTATCATAAATTAATAATAACAAAAAAGGCAATTAACATGGCAAATGAATTCGACATTTTTAACGTAAGTGTAAAAGATTTAGACACTGGTGAAAGACCATCTTCCGCAGGGAGTGATCTTTATTCACCTAAACCAGATCAAGGACAGGACGGAACTTACCGTTCTTTAATTAGGTTTCTACCTAATGCTAAAAACCCAAGAAAACCATTTGAAAGAAAGTATGTCTACTGGCTAGAAGACAGAGAAGGAAACGGCTTTTTCGCCGATTCACCTTCAACGGTTGGAGAAAAATGTCCTGTACAGGATATGTTCTTTAAACTAAGAAACTCTGAATCTGCTGTTGACAAAAAGATGTCAGAAGGTTTAAAGCGTAGAGAAGTATTCTATGCATTGGTACAAATCATAAAAGATCCACAAAACAGAGATCTTGAAGGACAAGTTAAAATCATGAAGTTTGGTTATAAGATCAAAACTAAAATTGATGAAGAACTTAATCCTCAATTTGATGAACCTACTCAAGTATTTGATCCATTCGAAGGAAAGAATTTTGAATTAGTTATTTCAAAGAAAGGTGGATTCCCTAATTATGATTCAAGTAAATTCCACGGTAATAAATCAGCAATGGAAATTAATGGAGAAAAAGTTACTGATACTGATGAAAGTCGTAAAGCAATTTTAGGTCTATTAAAAGATGCACCTGATCTATCAACATGGGGTTATAAAGCATGGGATGATGTAGTAAGAGGAAAGGTAATGAATGTATTATCTCAGTTTACATCACCTGGTGATTCAATTCAAAATATTACAAGATCAAAACCAGCTCCAGTAAATACTAAAGCTACTGAGGCTGCTGCAACTCAAGCAACAACTGAAACAAAGACAGCTACAGCTGAACCTGCAAAAGGTGAAGAAAAGAAAGATGACTTTGATGATTTCATTAATGGTTTAGATCTTTAATAAGTATGGCAGAAGAAGTAATAATATCTTCTGAAATGAAAGCTCGGATTATCGATAAGGTAATCCGAGTTCTTCATACTAACCATTCTCATCCAGAAAAACGAAGAATACTGGAGAGTAAAGGCAGGCTGAATTTTGCTTGCCCTTATTGTGGTGATTCGCATGATACACCAAGAAAAAAGAGAGGTAACATTTATTGGAATGATTTATATTTTCATTGTTATAATTGTTCAGCTCATGAAAGTTTAGATACTTTTTTAAAAGATCATAATGAAAACTTTGAAGGTGAAGATAGAATTAATGTTATTAATTACATTAAAGAAAATCGTAAACATTTTTCATTAGGAGAAAATTTAGATTTTTATCTTTTTGATAAAGCAAAAGAATTAGCATTATCATTTGATGAAATAGCATTAGGATTTAATGTTTATCCTATTAATACATTAACATACCAAGCCTATCCATATTTAAAGAGTAGATTACTCCATCATAAAACTGAAAGGTTTGGTTTTGATCCAAGGCGTCGAGAGTTATATGTTTTTAATTTAACACCTGAAGGTAAAATATTAGGATTCCAAACCAGAGACTTAGGAGGTAACGGTGGCCCTAAATATAAAACATGGAATATAGAAAGAATATATGATAGACTAAAATTACCATTAAAAGTTACCGAAGAAGAATTGGATAACTTAAATAAAATATCAATGTTATTTGGAATATTAACTGTTGATATGTCTCGTGATTTTTCAATTTTTGAAGGCCCTATTGATGCAATGTTTATGAATAACTCTATAGGTTTAACTGGAGTTAAAAAACAAATAATTGAATTTAATGAAATACCCACTGCAAGATATTTCTTTGATAATGATTTGGAAGGTAAGGGTAGAATGATTGAAAAATTAAAAGGTGGACAGACTGTATTTATGTGGGATAAGTTTTTAAAAGATTTTGATATTCCACAAAGAAAGGTAAAAGATTTGAATGATTTAGTAAAATGGGAATACACCAACAGATCTGGGTGCTTAACTGACTTAGATAAATATTTTACAAGAGATTCATTAGATATTATTTTTATATGATGAATTTAAAAAATTATAACAATTTCGTGAGTGAAGAAGTAGATGACTTTTATAAAGATTTAGAAGATAGTAATAAAAAGTTAAAATTATTCTCTACATTTAATAAATCGGAGTTAGGTAAAATAAAAACAAAATTTTCTATTACTGAACCTAAAAAGAAGTTTCAGCCTAAAGTAAAGGGCTATAAAAAGATTAATAATGATAAAGGTATATTTTAATGGAATATAATGATGCTGCCACAGGTGAGGCTAATGAAGAATTAGCAAAAAGATTAGCTAAAGATAGAGATGATTGGAAAGGTAAGATAAGCCACTTGGTTAGTTTATTAAAAGAAGTTCGTAATTTAGCTGAATGTCAAGTAAACATGCTATCTTATAGGCAAATCTTATTAGATAAAATTACAGACTTTAAAACAACAAAACAAAAAAGGCAAGGCGCATACGACAGATACTACAAAATTAAGTATAGGGAATATTCAATTGATTATGATGTTAAGTTAACAAGTGGAGAAAAGGTTGCTTTTATTAAAGCTGACTTATCTCATTTAAGAACTCAAATGGAAATGTTACAATCTCACATGGATTATTACCAAGAATGTATAAAGACTTGCGATAACTTAGCATTTGCTATTCGTAATAGAATAAGTTTAGATGATAAAGAATACTAATGGAACTATCCCTCTCGGAAAATAAAAAGTTTTTAGTTATTGATGCTTGTACAGAATTAGAGTATGAACAACTAAAAAGTAGCTTGACTAAAAAAATTGAAGGTTGGCGCTTTCACCCTTTAGTTAAAAAGAGAGTGTGGGATGGTAATGTATCCTTTGTAAAAAGAAATAAGATTCCTGCTGGTTTATGGAAGGAAATATTGGATATTTGTAAAGACTATGATTTTCAAT
>WLWE01000323.1_pt1 | contig 42835 bp, 43 predicted proteins | sample 6718301 | NCBI WGS metagenome assembly WLWE01 (sample SAMN12718691, study PRJNA515312) | sponge metagenome | isolation source: marine sponge | host: Mycale hentscheli | place: New Zealand: South Island, Marlborough, Capsize Point | collected 2003-05-01
TTAGCACATGTCGTGATGTACTCAACTACGACTATTGGATGGCAGTCTCAACAATCGCATCAACCCCAGATGGTATGAAAGCACGTGAATCACTGCAACGAGCGGGTCGAGCTGCCCAAGCGGGTGATCTTGAGGCGGCACAATCTGCGTACGAGGAAGGACTCACTGCGTTGCAGGCAAGCATCATGGAAAACCCTACTCTCAGCAAAAAGCCTGGAGTGATTGATGAAATCAGTAATCAGATTGGTAATTATAAAAAAGTTATTGAGGAACAAGGAAAAGAATTTGATGCCACATTCAGTTTAGAGAATGTACTTCGATCAAACTCTTAGAGTGAGAAACAACTGGTAGCGGCACGGGCCGGCGGTCAGCGTATGACCTGTCCGGCCCGTGTTGTTTCTCTTTTATGCAGGAGATCTGCTGGTTTGACAATACACTCTGTCACAAGCCACTGATTGCGTTTTTCCAGCGTCACAGTGGCACTGACTATCGCGGCTCCCTCCTCTCTCCCTACCATTCGACCAGTGACTCGAACAAGCAAATTGGCGACTGCCGTAGGAAATCCTTGGCCGTACAGAACATCTACCTCGAGACGTGTAATGAGAACCAGCCTCGGCTTAATCTCTAAAACGGCCTTCTCCGCCTGCTCCTGAACCGGTCGTACTTCAGGAGCAATCGCAGCAAGGAGAGTCTCTAGATCTTTTTTCTCAACAGCCTTGGCAAGCTCGGGTAGCAAAAGCTCTACCTGCTCACGATCAGTCTGAATAAAAAAATCTAGTGTGGCCACTCCGCAACCGGCTGCACATATCAGGAGTGCCACAACCACCCACTGATACTGTCCACTTGATCGCCAGATCCAAATAAAAACAGATGCAAGTAGCAGAAGTGATGCGAGCAGCGGAAGAGTGTCCTCATAGGGCATGGAGTCGTAGGGCCTGTTAATATTTTTTCGATGCCAGTTGTTTTGAGCTCGCATTGACCACGCTAATCACAACAAATCCAGCTGCAAAAGCTACACCAATCCAGCCGACATTCGCCCATACGCTCAAGCCAGCACCAATACTCGCGGCGATAATCGCCGCGAGCATTACGGCGTTCACAACAATCCGCAACATACCTTTGGGCATGGCATCACCGAGCAAAGATGGGCTATTCATCATGAAAAAGAATGCGATATATGCAATCGGCAAGAGCACCATGCCAAAATTACTTGTCGGCACCGCAAGCCAAAACCTTGCCTGATCATCTCCCCACAGGGCAAGGAATCCGAGACCACCAACAACACCCGGCAATAGTGCTCCAAGTCGCTGAACAACTCGGTCACCATCACGCCCTGTCATCTCAGAAACACAGAATCCATTAATAACCATCAGGATCACTATCGTTGAAATAGCCATCCCAAGAACGCCAATACCGAAAACTTTTTGTGTAAGACCACCCTTCCCGAAGAGGTTTTCTAAAGCAGTTGCAAGATCGAGAGAATCTCTCTTGATAAGCATATATGCAAGCTTTCGATCAGCGGACGGCAGAGCATCAATCTTTGCATTCATCTCTGAATGACTAAGAGGAGTGGAACGAGTCTTATAAAGGGAATCCGATTGAATCCTTTTCTCAAGGTTATCCCTGTACGAACCGGTGATATCAGCAGCAGGTTGATTGATGAATTTTTCATCAAATCGAGCATGAAACTGGCTCGCAGCAGCAATCACAACACAGCTCGTTGCGACAAGAAATGGGATGAAGAGGCCTGTTGATAAATCGAAAGCAGCAAGTCCCCTAAAAGCTCGATCCCAGCCCTTGCGGAGCATTGAGTATGGCAAGAGAAACGTCATATTAATTCCAACTGCAGTAGCGGCAGCGGCTATCATCCGTTCGCGTTGCGCGCGAAGAATGGTTGCAGTCCAAAACTCAGGATCGCTTGACTCATCAATGAAACTATGCAGACCAGTTACCGGACGCCAAAGAAGGCTAAAATCTGGCACAAAACCTTTGGCAATGCTTATCCAATCCAATTCACCTTTCCAGGACATTGCCACTACAACACCAAAAAAGCTAAGCACCACAAGCCCGACCATTGCTTTGAGAGACAACTCAAAGATTTTTACTCCCCATCCTGGTGAGTCATAAAACCAGACCACCGCAGCAGCGAGTAAAAACAAACAAAGAACACAAATGTTTTTTGCAGAATCACCAGCAAGATATTGTGGGAATAAATTTTGCTGGAGCGCTGCTGTACCCAGAGAAAACTGCGGCATCGCCCAGACCAGGTTTGCCATCATTGCAGCGAGAAGCCAGCCCCAACCGAGCACCGGGCTGACATGCTCATTCATTGCCTGAAACGGTCGCTTTCCTGTCGAGAGGGTCACGTATGCAATTGCAGAAAGCATTACGATCCCGAGCATCATCATGAGGGGCTGCAACCAGAGAAACTCATACCCACCAATGACTCCCAAATAAAGCGATCCAGCCAGAGATCCACCACCGAGCGTTATGGCTGACTGCAACCAACCGGGGCCCGATAGTCGTGTATACGTTGCAAGGGTACGTCCAACACCAGCAGCTTGAGCTTCTTCAAGTTGTGATCGCTCCGTCAACAGACGATCATCAATCTTTTTTCCTGTACTCATCCAAGGATTCCTTGCTATTGCTCAAAACAGAATTGAAACTTTTTTTACAACATATGAGATGGCAGGTTCAATTCAATGAATAAACCAAGGACTACCACCCCTCGACAGTCAACAAAACACCGAACAATGGAAAATTGTATTTTTCTATCAGCTACTTCCTTTAGAATTTTGACAAAATAACGTTGACTTCATAGAGCACTGTACGAAATGGGCACAAGAAGCCTATCCTGAAATACAATCGGCTTCCGTAGCCACTGCAAATTCAGTGCTGCACGAAGTAATAGCGTTACCTGAAGGAAGAATACATGACTGAGAACATCTCCCCTGAAGAACTTTTAAATCGTTTTCAAAATAACAAATCCATCAGGATCATTGACGTTCGCACAGCAGCAGAATTTGGCACCCTTCATGTTCAGAGCGCAGAGAACATGCCACTTGATCGCCTGGACCCAGCATCACTGGCTTTGAATCCTGGCACAGACGGATTCCTATACTTCATTTGCCAGTCCGGTGGTCGTAGTAAAAAAGCCTGTGATGCCATGGCTACTGCTGGTTTTAACAAAGTCGTGAATATTGAAGGAGGAACCGTCGCCTGTGAAACTGCGGGCCTTCCTGTTGTTCGAGGTCGAAAAGCAATATCTCTGGAAAGACAGGTCCGAATTTCAGCAGGATCACTCGTCTTTGCTGGTGTCCTCTTGGCAGCATTCGGCGGAATCTACGAGATCCGACTTGCCGGCTTATGTCTTGCCGGTTTTATTGGAGCAGGTCTTGTTTTTGCCGGCATCACCGACACATGCGGAATGGGGATGGTCATTGCAAAAATGCCATGGAATCAGTCACCGTCTTCTGGAAACACATGCAAAACAATTGGGCTTCTGATGGCGATTATCATTGGAACACTTACGCATGTCCGTGCCGAAACCCACACGGAGGACACGCTTGCCAAGGTTAAGCACGACGTAATGACTCAAGACGCTATTCTCATAGATGTTCGTGAGCCAAAGGAATGGTCACGTGGCCATCTATCTCTTGCGCAGTCTCTTCCCCTTAGCGAACTTCGAACCACTACCGAGAACAATTTACACGACCGTCTTCCCAGTAATAAGATCATCTACTGTCACTGCCTATCAGGCGGCCGCTGCCTTGAGGCGGCAAATATACTATCATCTCGTGGCTATGACGCACGTGCCTTGCAGCCCGGCTATCCTGCTCTTGTTGAGGCTGGATTCACACAAGCCACCAGAAGATAAGATTGCGATGCAGATGACACCTCATCGAAACAGCGTCACTAATTATTGATGCCCCCTTCACAGCGACAATATCTCGTCTTAAAGATTTGGATGAATGGGCTTGGTCTTTTTACGACCTGATGATTCAACCTCCGGGAAAGAAATATCACCGTCGTATGAAATCACTACAAATTTCATTTCCATTAATTGAAGGAGTGCTTTTCTTTCCTCTACGGATTCCGCTTTTTGAAGAGCCACGGGAACTTTTGTCACCATCACACCCCAACCTGGTGATGCCCCACCACCCTTAATCATGGTCGCATAAAAAAATCTCTTGTCGTCCTGTTTCCACCCAAATTTTTTCCCAACGGCGTCGTGTGCAACTTGAGGAATGCCTACTTTTCTTGCAATCTCAGAATAGAAGGAGTCCGGATCTTGATACTCCTCGTAAGGCTTCACTCCTTGAATATCCATTTTGTAAATACGCTCAAAGAACTCCACCTTTGTTGAATCCTGGTCGAGGCTATCTGCAATAGTAACTGAAAGAAGAGCGCAACAGAACAAAGCTGTATATATTTTCTTCATAATAAATCTTCCTCTCACAATAATCTGTGGAGCCGACACCAGAGCGTACACTTAACTACAACATCGAGTATTCACAGCATCAAAAAATCTATCATCACCCGAACCGCCGTGTGTATTCCTGTAGTGCTTTCTGGTTTCATATACTGAAAAAAACAATTGAATAATGCCTCCTGGACAACCACATGCGCAATCAAGGACTATCTATATATTACGCGATTGGAATCCTTTTCACATTAATCGCATTGCCTGAAAAACTTTTACTAACCATAGCAAAAGCGGCCCCTCCTATTCTTCGGGTTGGTATGGAGCTTTCATATCCGCCATTTGAAATGACAGATACCGCAGGCCATCCGAAAGGCATAAGTGTAGAACTAGCAAAATCACTCGGCGAATCACTCGGGCGTCCGATTCTCATTGAAAACATCGCGTTCGATGGCCTGATTCCAGCACTTCGAACCGGTACGATTGATTGCATTATTTCATCCATGACATCCACTCCAGAGCGGGCCAAGGCAATAGCCTTCTCGAACCCATACTTGAAAACTGGACTCACTCTTCTCGTTGGAAGAGATTCGCCGATCCTTTCACCTGACGACATCACAAAACCGGGTGTTCGTATTGCTGTCAAATTGGGAACATCTGCTCACAAATATGCAGCCCAACAACTCAAAAAAGCAGACGTATTTGTCTTAGACATGGAGTCGGCTGCTGTACTTGAAGTCATGCAAGGCAAAGTAGATGCCTTCATTTACGATTCACTATCCGTTTACCGTCATCACCGCCGCCATCCAAAGACAACACGAGCCATTCTCAATCCATTCAGGCAGGAAACCTGGGCCATTGGACTGCGAAAACAGGACATCACATTGCTTCAGGCAATAAACAAATTCCTACAAGTATTTCAGGCTACAGGTGGCTTTGAGGATCTTGGAGAACAGTTTTTACCGGAGGAAAAGGCTTATTTTAAAGCCAATAACATTCCTTTTTATTTCTGAGTGCAAACTCGTGGTCTGTTCTGTGTTCTCTTTTGGGTGACAAAAGTAAAAACAAGGATTCCAATAGTTCAAAAAAACTCCTTGCTACCTTTCATTTCCTCACAGGGACGGCAAAGAGGCCCGCAACCGAATTACGACTCTATATTTCCAGCCGAACGCTCTATGCTATGACCATGTCTCGATCTTTCGCTCACCTCATTGTTGCAGCGGCTGTCACCAGCCTGCTCATCCTTGCCTGTTTTCAGGTGCCTGGTGATTGGAACTGGTCTGGTGTCTGGGAATATCGACAGAAATTTATTTCCGGTTGGCTTGTGACTCTCGGGCTGAGCCTTGCAGCCTTAGTACTCAGTGTTGCCATTGGGCTTATCGTCGCGCTGTTTCTGGGTGCTCAAAATCCTCTTATCGAGGCAACCGGAAGGATCTATGTTGAAATCATTCGCGGAACACCACTTCTCGTTCAGTTACTCCTTGGTTTTTATGTCATAGCGAATGCCGTTGGTCTCGAAAATCGTTTCGTGGTGGGCACCTTGGTGCTTGCTGCTTTCAGCGGAGCATACATGGCTGAGATTTTTCGAGGTGGACTCAATGCCATACCGAAGACACAGCGGGACTCAGCTCGTGCGATTGGTCTGACACAATGGCAGTCATTTCGGCTTGTTATTTTGCCTCAGGCCGTACGCCTTGTCTTGCCAGCTATAGCAGGTCAACTCGTGTCTCTTATCAAAGACTCTTCACTCCTCTCTGTTATTGCCATCTCCGAGTTCACACTTAATGCTCGTGAAGTGAACTCCTTTACATACTCAACACTTGAGAGTTATGTACCTCTTGCGATTGGCTATTTAATGCTCACCTTGCCACTATCAGCCACTTCCAGGTGGCTCGAAAAATCATTTAGTTACGAAAGATAACCACCTCCCCAAGCAACACCATGCGGCTCACCATAAAAGATCTCACCCAGACGTTTGGTACCACGCGGGTTCTCGACAAACTATCAATCGAGACCGGGAGGGTGAACTCACTGGCCCTCGTCGGCCCATCAGGTGGTGGTAAGTCCACGCTTCTTCGGATTCTTGCTGGCCTTGATATACCTACCAGTGGGACAGTGACATTCGACGGCACTACCCTCCAACGAGACGAGGTAAACCTTCGGCTTTATCGACGCACCGTTGGAACAGTTTTTCAGTCCTACAACCTTTTTCCACACCTGTCTGCTCGAGAGAATCTAATTCTCCCTCTCGTGCATGTTCACAGATTAAGTCGTGATGAAGCCATAGCGAGAGTAGAAGAGCCCTTGAGACGATTCCAGCTTCATGAGCATGCTGACAAACGGCCAGCAGAGCTTTCTGGTGGCCAAAACCAAAGGATAGCCATACTTCGTGCGATGGTTGTTAGACCAAAGCGGCTCTTCCTTGACGAGCCGACTTCCGCCCTCGACCCTGAGATGACTGCTGAAGTACTTGATATGATCGAGGGTCTTAAGGAGTCTGGAACTGATTTCGTCCTTGTCACTCACGCGATGAACTTTGCTCGTCGAGTGGCTGACGAAGTTGCTTTCATCGGCGACGGCACAGTCTTATCGCACGGCCCAGCTGAAAGTGTATTTGAAAACTCAAAAAACTCTCGCGTCGCAGCCTTTTTTCAGCAAGTATTACGATGAACACGCGCCAATCAAATCAAGAAAAAAAACACCCCATCGACATTGAAGATCTCTCAGCCATTTCTTTTGGCAAGCAGATATTGCTTGGCGCCATGGTAGCCGACAGTATCGCTATGCCTGTCCATTGGTACTACAACCAATCTGCAATTGAGAGAGAGTTTGGGATACTTGATTCCTATCACTCTCCGAAAAAGATTCATCCCGACAGCATTCTCTGGCGATCTGAATACAAGCCGCTCAACGCAGATGGCGATATTTTACGTGAGCAGGCCCAGTATTGGGGAAAACGTGGCGTTCATTACCACCAATTCCTGACAGCTGGCGAGAACACTCTTAATTCACTTCTGGCGATTGAACTTTTTGAGCTGGTTCAACGATCCGGGCACTACGACTCTACTCGCTGGCTAGATCATTATGTCAACTTCATGCTTACGCCTCAGAAGCATAATGACACTTACGTTGAAGAGTACCACAGGCACTTTTTCACAAATTATGCCTCTGGCCGAAAGGCAATTAATTGCGGAGTCCGTGACATTCACATTGGTGGTCTCGTCGCCGTACCAGCACTGATCGCTGCGATTGGCCCGCGACACCCTGACATTCGTGAAATAGTGCAACGCCATGTCTCTCTTACCCACAAAGACAATGACGTCCTTACTGCAGCTGATGTACTTGTTCGAATTCTGGCCGGCGTAAGCATCGGAGCAGATTTACGAGAGGTCATTCTGGACGAGGCTTCTCAATGGATTTCGAGGGCAAAGATCGCCCGCTGGGAAGAGTACCCTGACCGAGTGGTTATCGGCGGGATGCTCTCATCAGCTTGCTACATTCCGGATGCATTTCCCGCCGCACTTTTCCTTGCGTACAGACATGCCGGCAAGCCGGCAAATGGAATTTGCTCTAATGCACAATGTGGTGGTGACTCGTGCCATCGAGGTAGTGTTGTCGGCTCGCTACTGGCGGCGACGTCACCTTTACCCCAAAGTCTCATTGACGGCCTTATTGCTGCCCCACGTATTTTCAACAACTAAATAACGATGAACAAAAAAGAAAAGATGAAAGAAACCGCCCCACAAACACCTGGCTCTGCACTCTATGAAACATCCAGTCTTGTAGCTCAATATTTAGGTTTCCATTATGGTCCACCCGTACTTGGTATCCCAAATTTCCCTGCTGCATGCATCGATTTTCTAATGGATTCTGTGAAATTTGAAGGCCGTGACCGCTGCCTTGATATTGGCTGTGCGGTAGGGAGGTCATCCTTCGAACTTGCAAAGCATTTCCAGCATGTTGACGCCCTTGATTACTCATCTGGTTTCATTGAAGCAGCAAAAAAACTCCAGCAGAACGGCATTATTCATTACGAAATTCCAACTGAGGGCCGATTGTCGACTGACTGTCGTACATCACTCGAGAGTCTACTGAGCAGCGACACTGCCAACCGAGTCACATTCCAAACCGGCGATGCATGCAATCTCGTTAGTGAAATGCACGACTATGATCTTGTTTTCGCAGGAAATCTGATTGACCGTCTCTATCAGCCCCAGCTCTTTCTTAATTCAATAACACAACGCATTCGTGTTGGTGGATGGTTAGTCATTACCTCACCCTACACTTGGCTAGAAGATTACACCCCTTCGAGTTATTGGTTAGGCGGATACGTCGATAACGCTGGTATCTCGGTTGATACATTCACTGGATTATCAAGAGCATTGCATCCGCACTTTAAACTAGGATGCCGTGAAAACATCCCTTTTGTCATTCGTGAAACTGGCCGCAAACACCAACACACGATAGCTGAACTCACAGCCTGGCACCGCGTCGAGTAGTGCCATCGAAAAAAGCAACCCGAACTCTGAATTCTTGTGCACTGAATCTTTTTCTCACAACTATCAGACACCTTCATCAACCAACACCATGCAGAACTCACGCCACCCTACTGCAGACCAGGTCATCCCGCCTGTGCTAAAGAGTGTGGCAGAACATTTTGCCATGCCACCTCTCCCGCGATCACTTCAAGAGCAGGCAGTCGGGGGAATCTTTTCGATTGAGACAGACAATCAAATACAGCCAGCCCAACCGAACATCGTCATTAAAACAATTGAACCCACCAGAAGACAATCTGATTCAAAGCTTCTTTTACTTATTCTTCTGATACTATCACTTATTGCATGTGTACTTGGAGCAATTGTCTTTTTGTCTTGAGTAAACGCTGAACGACATCAAACGTATTCAAAAAACTGATTCGAGCACATCCTGTAGTTCGCTTGGTGAAAGTTGTACTGGATTCCCTTTCATACTGTTGCCGCCTGAATGTTCGGCAAGCCAAGGAATCCGTTCCCTTTTAAGGCCAAATTCCGAGAGGTGAGTTGGCGTCCCAGCTAATCGGCACAAATCTTTAACACGTTCAATGAGTCGTTGAGCGCTTTCTTGGGCAGGCAGCATTGTTCCACCGAGCTCTTGATCAAGTCTGGCCAGATCATACTCTGCAATCCTTTGATTGACACGAAGTGCGACTGGTAACAATGCCGCACATGCCAAACCGTGGGGGGCACCACACTCGACTCCGAGCGCGGCTGCCACACCATGAGCCAGCCCTAAGCCAGAATTTCCAAGTGAAACTCCAGAAATAAATGCTGCGTGTGACATTGCAGATTGCGCGATTTCATCAGATGGATTTTCAAGGAGACGAGGCAAAGCACTCATCGCCTGCGGAAAGGCATCGAGCACCAATGCTCTTGGAACAGCCCAACGAAAACAGCAAATGAATGATTCGATCAACTGGGTAAGGCAGTCGATTCCTGACGCGGCGATAATGTCACGACTACACGATCCAATCAATTTTGGATCAAGAATCACCGCACGGGGAACCATTAATGGGCTCCGTAGACTTTTCTTAAACCGCCGCTTTGGACACGAAAGGACTGCGTTACGTGTTGCTTCTGCACCAGTGCCTGCCGTTGTCGGCACCGCTATAAAAGGTAGTGGAGGATTGATGATTGGAATACCACGACCGACACCCTCTAACCGATCGATAATCATCTCCTCGGCTGTTGCTTCTGAGTCTGGTTTCATGTTTGTCGCTAGAGCTGACAATGCTTTACCAAAATCAATAGTCGCGCCACCACCAACCGCGACAACAACTACATTCCGTTGATCACCGGGCATATTGCACAGTGCGGTTGCAACCTGCTGCACTGTTGGCTCACCGCATGAATGAGCTATTTCTTCAAAACTCAATCCGTTTTGCCGAAACCCATCTAACAAACTCTCTCTACCACCACATGTAGAGAAACTACGTTTTCCAACAACGAGCCAGATTCGCTTACCTAGAACGGTTGCGACGTGCCCTACCTCCGCGATCCGGCCATGACCGAAGTGTACAACTGGCGGGATAGTGAGATCATATGAACTACGACCACTCTCAGAACTCGGCCGCAGTGATTTCATCACGGAATCCCTCATGAATAGTAGCGTTGTTCAAGAATTGATAGTGCTTGCCTGACCAACATGGCATACTCTACCTGAGAAACGTTTTTCCCGGCAGTCTTCAGATCCTTCTTCATTGATGCTCTTTAAAGCCTGATGTCACTCAACTCGCTCCCCGACGAAATCACCATAACACCCGTGGAAAGACCAATCCAAGGCCGTGTCCGTGCGCCTGGATCAAAGAGCATCACGAATCGAGCCGTAATCTGTGCTGCGCTAGCTCATGGAACAAGTCAGATAACCGGTGCGCTCGACAGTGATGACACCCGCATCATGATTGATGGCCTGAAAAGCCTCGGTTTCAATGTCGACGCAGATTGGAAAAAGCAGACACTATCCATTCATGGATCAGGAGGCTTGATTCCGAAATCTCAGGCTTCTATCGATTGTCAAGCAAGCGGAACAACAATGCGATTTCTTACCGCTTTGGTAAGCCTTGGACATGGCCAATATATTCTCGATGGAACTGCACGCATGCGGCAGCGGCCAATCGGTGATCTCTTGCATGCTCTCCGAACGCTTGGTGTCAGGGCAGAGGCAGGAAGTGCGGGAGAGTGCCCTCCTGTTACCATTCGTAGCGATGGAGTGACGAATGCTGAGGCATGCATCCAGAGCACAACCAGCAGCCAATTCGCGAGTGGCCTCGCATTGGTTGCACCATGCATGCCAGAAGGCCTCTCTCTTGAGCTTACGGGAACGCTTGTCTCAACTCCGTATCTTGATATGACTCGTTCAATCATTGAGTCGTTTGGTGCGAAATGTGATCTTCGTAATGACCGGCAGTGGCATATTCCGCCCACAGGTTACATGTCACAAAATTATGAAATTGAACCCGACGCATCTGCAGCCAGCTATTTTGCGGCTGCTGCTGCACTGACGCATGGGGCAGTTACTCTAGAGGGACTTGGTCGAGATAGCATACAAGGTGATATCGAATTTTGCGCAGCACTCGAACAAATGGGGTGCACTGTTACGTGGTCAAGCAGTAGTTCGTCATGTCCATGCATTACGATTCAAGGCAATGATTTGAAAGGCATTGATATCGACATGAATGCAATCAGCGATACTGTCATGACGCTCGCTGCAGTCGCTCTTTTCGCCGAAGGACCAACCGTTATTCGAAATGTTGCTCACATACGAGACAAAGAGACTGATCGTATTAGTGATCTCACACGTGAACTGCAACGCCTTGGGGCCATTGTTGATGAACAGCCTGATGGCCTGACAATACATCCGGCCCCCCTTCGTCCGGCGAGGATACAAACATATGATGATCACCGCATGGCCATGAGCCTGTCACTGGTTGGCCTTCGCTCGAAGGGAGTATGCATTACCAACCCAGCATGTGTTCGAAAAACTTTTCCAAATTACTGGGTTGTATTAGAAGATTTGGTTCAAGCAAGTAGATAGTAAATGCCTGAGATCCCGCCATCGGCATAGCGCGTCAGACTATTTCCTGAGCAACATCTTCTTCCTGAGACTGCTCATCTTTCAACGAGTTCACAATCGCTTCTGAAGCTCGTTCAAGCAGCATTTCAATCCGATCCTCCTGGATCTGCGCTACCGCACGGAATGCTCCTTCATCGTCCTCAAGAGTCTCATCGGTTGCTCGAAATCCTCCGCCACAATGCTGGCAGTAAACACGCTGGCCAAGCAAACGGACACCTATTCTCAACATCCTGCCGCATACAGGACACCCTTGATGGTAGTAGACAGAATCGCTCATCGCTCAACCTCCTGGGTTCTTTCCAGTTGACCGAACATCGCTATCCTTTTCGAGAGAGGGAATCTAAACGCAGCCCAACGTCCGAATGATTCTCCACCGAAAACACTCGACAAACATACAAAAACCATGTGCCGCGAAAATTTCCTGAAACCCACCCCGCCTGACTCTCCACATTATAAAAATTGTGGCGTGAATTTAGCAACTCCAATACTTGTCTCGGGTATTATTTACCTTTCTGGCGTAAAAACTGCCTCAAAACCCCACCACCTGTTTCAGGTAACAAACACAAATTCGCAAAAAGAGTGTTCCAGGAATACATCTCTCGCATTAATGACGCCGTGCGTAACTTGTTCACTGTGACAATATCTGAGAAATCATACAACAACTATTTCTATTGTTCAGCTGAAAATAGAGAGCCACAAATTCAATTCAATGTATCGCCCAATCGTCACAGCACTCATTCTGGTCTTTGCAGCTATTGCAAACAGCTGGTTATTTATCAGTAGAGTTTTACCGACCATCACGTCTGACACCCCATCAGGCTATCAGTCGATTTACACTCCTACTAAGGACACCTCAACGGTAGCTTGGACGATCATGCTTAACGACAGCCCGGCCGGATCCGCATTAAGCATTGTTGAGCCGAGCCATTCCGGCACAGTAACCGTATGGTCGAGCCTTCAACTTGATGAACTTCCTTTGAACGACTTGTTGCCGCCTTGGGCAAATTCGTTACTAGGAGCGAACGCAGGAACGCTCCATCCATCGATGAAACTTGATGTTTTGGGTTGCATGACGATCAACAGCCATGGAGAACTACGGAATTTTCAATCAATCGTCAAAGTCCCAGGAGTTGAGCACTCTGTTCGCTTACATGGCAAAATCACACCTGGCAACAAAGTCACGGTGTCGCTTCATTCTGGTGAGTTGCAATACGAAACAAGTCGTCAATTGCCAAATGATTTATCGATCCGAGACGAACTTTCGCCTCAGGCGACCATGAAAGGAGTTTCCCAAGGACAACGCTGGACTGTTCCTATTTACAGCCCGCTTCGACCAAGTCACAAGCCAATAGAAATTTTTTACGCGAACGTTGCTGGCCATGAAGTCCTGTACTTTAATAATCAACTTGTAAATACCGACATCGTCAACTACCGAACTACACCCAATGACCACCAACCGCCACGAAGCAGAATGTGGATTGGCCCTCGTGGCAGGGTACTACAGCATGAGTCGACAATACTCGGTGTAAAACTACTTTTCCAGCGACGTACCGACACGGCCGCCGCATCACTTGCCAGCAGGATGAATCACGTAAAGAGTCTCTTTGAGAGACCTGGGGATAGCGATGTAAACTCTTCCCAGACAAACCGATGACTATGCGTTCTCTGCACATCACAACGCAGTATTAGTACTAACAATATGATTCAATTTGAACATGCTACTCGAACATATGGCAGCAAGATTGCTGTATCAGACCTCAGCCTGACAATACCTTCAGGTGAATTATTTGCTCTCCTTGGTCCGAATGGCGCAGGCAAGACGACAACGATCAAGATGCTCGTAGGCTTGCTTCGTCCTTCTGGTGGAGTTATTCGGGTTTGCGGCCATGACCTCATAACGGAAACTCGCTCAGCTCATCTTCATTTGGGTTACGTACCTGATGAGCCTTACCTGTACGACAAACTTACGGGTCATGAATTTCTACGATTCATTGCTGATATGTATCGCATACCAAGAGATCTTTCGCAGGAATATATCAAGCGAGAAATTGACAGGTTTGAGCTTCATGAATTCGCTAACGAACTTGCCGAGAACTATTCTCTGGGCATGAGACAAAGGCTTGTATTCGCGGCTGCATTCCTGCACGACCCTGATGTACTTGTACTTGATGAGCCGATGGTTGGCCTTGATCCACGAAGCGTTCGTATCGTTAAAGACTTATTAAAGTCAAAAACTGCGGATGGCATGACTGTATTTATGTCAACTCACACGCTCGCGATGGCTGAGGAAATGGCTGATCGCATGGGCATCATGGTGCAAGGAGATCTTAAATTTCTTGGGACTGTTTCAGAACTCCAAGAACAAGTAGACGTGGAAACAAGAAGTCTTGAAAACCTGTATCTTGAAATCACTTCAAGCCCAACAGGCCGTCAGAAGGCATCGTCTAATGACATATAAAAAAAGAAACATGCGGTAAAATGCAGAATCAATTGCTTGATATTCCTCAGGAAAATCAGCTCTCGAGGAAGCTCCGAAGAACACTTGCGTGGAACGTTGTCACTTCAATCGTCCGCCAGTCACGTTTCCGTTTTGGGCTTGTCCTCGTACTCAGTCTGATTTTCTGGGCTGCCGTGTTCTGCTTGTTCTACGATGCATTCAACTTCATTGACTCTATGCATGCCGAAGTCATGTCGTTGCTGTTTAACACGTTTTTTTCGGCCTTGATGGTAATGATGACCTTTTCAAGCGGCATCTTAATGTACGGTGGTCTGTACCGGTCCGAAGAGTCGTCCTTTCTCTTGACATGCCCTCTACGCGCTGAAGCGATCCATGCCCACAAATTCACAGAAGCACTCTGGTTCTCAAGCTGGGGATTCATTCTTCTCGGTAGCCCAATGCTCATTGCATATGGCATCGTGAGGGATGCCCCGTGGACCTTCTTCCTTCTGCTCATACCGTTTATCGTTACATTTGTCGTCATTCCAGCATCTATCGGCAGCATACTATGCATGCTCGTGGTTGCTGGGCTACCTCGACTACGACTCCGTGCACTATCCATATCGCTCGGTATTGTTGCGATGGGAATTCTTTGGGGTTCGTGGGCAACCTTTAGCGCCGTTCAGAGTCAATTGCTCACAGCCGCCTGGTTTGAGGAAACGCTATCTCGTCTTGCAATGACAGAGCAGGTTTTTCTGCCAAGCTGGTGGCTTTCTTCGGGCTTACTCGATGCGGCACTCCGTGGGGAATCACGTGACCTGACCTATCAAAGCACTCTTGAAGCATTAAAGTTTCTCGGGTTGATTCTTGCCAATGCGCTTCTTCTAAGCCTTGTAGCCAGTTGGGTTGCTCGATGGACCTACCGCAAAGGGTACAGCAACCTCCAGGCAGAAGTACCAATCAGAAGGCATCGACGGCTCTTCTGGCTCGATGAAGTACTCTCACGTGCAGGGTCGCAGGTTGGGAATCCTATCCGTCTGCTTCTTGTCAAAGATCTCCAAATTTTTCGCCGTGACGTCACTCAATGGTCTCAATTCGTTATCTTTTTTGGTCTCTTGGGTCTTTATTTCTATAACCTTCGCTCATTTAATTATACGCACGTCTACGCATCTCTTATCGGACACCTCAACCTAGCTGTCGTCGGTCTCATACTTTCGACTTTCACAACACGCTTTGTCTTTCCATCAATAAGCCTTGAGGGTCGTTGCTTTTGGATTCTCGGTCTTCTTCCCATACGTCGAGACCAAATTATATGGTCAAAGTTCCTTTTCTCATTTGTAGGTGGCCTCATACCCTGTCTCGGATTAATTTTCTTAAGTGACTCCATGCTTGGGCTGCCCTGGGGCACAGTCTTTGTCCACCTGACATGCTGCCTTGCTCTTTGCGGTGGACTTTCCGGTATCGCTGTTGGCATGGGGGCGAGCATGCCAAATTTCCGTGAATCGTCCCCAGCCAAAATTGCAGCTGGATTTGGGGGAACTTTAAGCCTCGTTCTCAGTGCGATGTTCATTATTCTTATCGTGATTACTGTTGGCTTTACGAACCATTTCAATCTTTTACAGCAGACTGTAGGCCAACTCCACGGGAACACGGCGAGTTGGCTCCTTGGGAGCTCTGGTGGACAAGTTGCCAGCATCCTCATTGTTGTTCCAGTTGGCCTGCTGGCCACTTTCTTGCCGTTAGTAGTCGGAATCCGTGCATTCAGGCAACTGGAGCCCTAAGTCTTACTTCTGGGTGGATCGAGGACATCGTAGTCGATCATTTTCCCTGAGATCATCTTTTTCTGGGCTCATTAACGCTGGTTTCTGGCCTCACTCGCTGATTCGTCTATTGTTTAAGGGTTAGATATCGTTTAGACCCCGGGAAAATTTGTACTGCATTCTTAGTAAACATGATCCGTCCACGACAAACATTGAAGGTTCCGCAAAGCAGCCGAAACCCGGTTGGTCAAGGAAGTGAACGCATTGGTGCGGTTCAATACCTGAATACCCGACCGCTGATACATGGGCTAGGTGACTCGCTGGACTTTGACCTTCCGAGCAGACTGGCAGATCGTCTTGCAATTGATGAACTGGATGTTGCCCTTATTCCTTCGATTGAACTGTTTCAGCGCCTCGATACGCCTCGATCTGAAGCGTCCAGAAATGAAAATAGCTGGTCATCCCACGGTGAGGGTCGATACCAAGTAGTTTCAAACGCGTGCATAGCTTGTCTCGGACCAGTCATGAGCGTTCGACTATTCTTTCGCACCCGTCCAGAAAAAACTTCCCGAATCGCTATAGACGAAGGTTCAAGAACAAGTGTGGCTCTTTGCCGAATTTTATTAGCCAAGCGGTTTGGCATCTTTCCAGAACTTGAAATGCTACCAATCGGGGAAAGCATCGAGTCGACAAGTGCCGACGCAGTACTTCTAATCGGTGATCGTGCGATTGGCCCAACAAGTGGTGGTTTTCAAACTGTTTGGGATCTTGGTGACGAATGGCATCAATGGACAGGACTTCCTTTTGTTTTTGCTGTGTGGGCAGCACGCCCCTCGGTTGACTTCGAGCGTCTGGGCAGACGTCTTGATGCAGCCCGCGACGCAGGCCTCGCTAATCTAGCAACCATAGCAGCCATCGAAGCTGCTCCTCACGGACTTTCAGTACCACAATGTCTGGACTACTTAAGCGACAATCTGCACTACAATCTCGGGTACGATGAAAGACAGGGCTTGCAACTCTTCCACGAATACGCCATGGAACTTGGTCTCGCTCCATCCAACGGTAATTTCGATGCTGCATTCCAATATTCAAAACACTTTCCAACCGGTGCCCAGTGATTGAAAAAAAAATTCAGAAGATCCTCAACTCGGTCACCGAAGGTCATCGCTTAAAACGCGCTGATGCAATTCAACTACTGGAGTCCGACTCTTTGGCTTCAATTGGCAAAGCTGCCAATGCTGTGACGACAAAACTTCACCCAGAGCAGTACAGAACCTACAACATTGATCGAAACATTAACTACACAAACATCTGCTCGGCTGTTTGTGATTTCTGTGCTTTTTACCGCGGGCCTAAAGACCCCGAAGGATATGTACTCGACCGAAGCATCCTTCTGAAGAAAATTGAAGAGACTGTTGCGATTGGAGGAGATCAAATCCTTCTTCAAGGAGGAATGCATCCGACACTACAACTCGAATGGTACGAGGAACTGCTTCGAGATATTAAGCTTCAGTACCCTGAAGTGAATGTCCATGGATTTTCTCCTCCCGAAATTTTCCATCTCACAAAGGTAACCAAGCTTCCACTTCTGGAAATCCTTGAACGACTAGCGGCGGCAGGACTCGGATCACTTCCCGGTGGGGGTGGTGAAATACTTGTGGACCGTGTTCGTGCGGCCATGACTCGCGGGAAAGTGATGACGGATGACTGGCTGGATGTCCATCGAAAATGGCACAGTCTTGGTGGAAGAAGTACTGCAACAATGATGTTTGGCCACATTGAAACACTGGCCGAAAGAATAGAGCATCTCGACCGTTTACGAGAACTACAGGATGAGACCGGCGGGTTCACCGCTTTTATTTGCTGGTCATTTCAACCAGATAATACCGAGATGGCTCACATCCCCCCTTCCGGTGCCTTTGAATACTTGAAAACCCAAGCAGTTGCCCGGCTCTATTTGGACAACATTCCCAATATCCAATCGAGTTGGGTCACCCAAGGCAGGGACATTGGCCAACTCGCGCTTCTTTTTGGAGCGAATGACATGGGAAGCCTGATGTTAGAAGAAAACGTAGTGAGCGCCGCAGGAACTGTGCACCACCTCACTCTCGAGCAGATGCGTTCTGCAATCTCAGAACTTGGCTGGGAGCCGAGACGCCGTAACGTGTTCTACGAGCTTGTAGATGACAAACCCGACCTTGTGTTGGAACCACGCCATAAATCACCTGAGAACATTGATCTGCCTCTCTTGACTTCGGCAACGTAACACCAGAGCAACTCGTATGCTGAATTCGGGACAACAGCATCGGTCGTTTATAATGCGATCGAAATGGCTATTTCCAGTTACGTGCCGTCCTCTTCAAAATGCATGGCTTCGTGTTGAAAGAGGCGTTATTACAGGCTTTGGAGTGTGGCCACCACGTACTGATAAAAGCATCAACGTAATCGATCAGGGCAATGCCATCATTGCGCCAGGTTTTGTTAATGCTCATACGCATCTTGAGTTCTCTTCGTGTCAGAAGCCGTTTGATACCAAAGGCGGGCTTCACGAATGGATCCATGAAGTCGTTTCGTGGAAACGCAAGCAAAGCCGGCCCTCAACGGCTGCTCATGAAAAAATTACTGCTGCCATTGCGTCCGGTACTCATGAGTCGGCTACATGTGGAGTGGTTGCTCTTGGTGAGATTGCGACCAGCGACATCGCTTACAATAAAATAGCTGGCCGGCTCCGTCTTCGCGTTTTCCAAGAGGTTCTCGGCCTGGAACGGTCGAGCATCAATTCCCTCCCACCACGTGTTGTCTCTAGCTTTCGTGACTCCCAAAAAACATCTCGTCGTGGTGTTGCTGTTGGACTCTCCCCTCATGCTCCTTATTCTACACAGTGGCATATTGGTCGAGCAGCAGTTGCCGCAGCGCAAAACAATCGAGTTCTCTGGCAAAAAAGCCGTAGCACCAGCTGCGTGATCCCTCTGGCGATGCATTTAGCCGAGTCGATGTTTGAGGAAGAGTTCCTCCACAATCAAACAGGTCCTTTCCGAAAGCTTTTCAACGACCTCGGCATTTGGCCTGAACACGCCCCCAAGTTGGCCACAACCGCTGACTGGGTTTCTTTATTAGCAAAGAGTGGTCGTGGCCTGATCATTCATGGAACGCATCTGGTCGACAACCAACAGGCAATGGCCCGACTCAATCGCCATCGCCACACGCTTGCTCTGGTTGTTTGCCCACGCACCACACAAGCCTTATCTGGTAATCTTCCACCTCTTACAGAATTTAAAAAGTCTGGAGTCCGAGTTTGCCTTGGGACTGATGGGCGCGGCTCCAATCCTGATCTTTCAATTCGTGCAGAGGCTGCCTGCCTCATCGATGCTGGTCTTGTCACACCACAGGAAGCTCTGCCCATGATCACTTCCAACGGAGCATGGGCTCTTGGTTTCGAGCACAGAACAGGAAGCATTGCCACTGGACGCCCTGCTGACTTCGTGATTCTCAAACCATCCATGCCACCCAAAACTTCAGACAGAGCAGCCGCCGCAATATTTGACGCAACAACAGAAGTGGTCTCAACGTTTCGGGGCGGTCGACCCATAGCCGGAGACTTTACCTAACAGACAGTCACAGCCTGCAATTTGAGATATCAGTTTCGATAATGGCCGAAGCACCTATTGATTCAAGACGCTCCATAATTTTATGGGTTTCATTCCGCCGCACCATCGCCCGAACGGAGCACCAGCTATTCTCTTCCAGCGCACTCACGGTGGGTGAATTAAATCCTGGAGTAATGTCTTCTGCCTCAGCCAGCCGGTCACGTGGAACGTTATATTCAAGCAATGTCCATGTTCGGGCTATCACAACTCCCTGTAGACGGCGGACAATACGATCAGCCATATCAGCATCAGCAACACTTTTATTTTGAACAAGTACAGTCTCGTAACAACCAATTTCTTCGAGCACTCGAAGGCGGTTTGCTGCGAGGGTACTCCCCGTCTCTACAAGATCAACAACTGCATCAGCAACACCCAAAGACACCATGATTTCAACACTACCTGAGAGCTCAACTAAATGAACCTCGACACCATGCTGCGCTAACCAATCCTGAGTTATCTTTGGGAAACTCGTAGCAACTCTTCGTCCTTGCAGATTTTCTGGTGACGTGATCTCTGCATCATCCGGGACACAAAGGGCCAGTCTACAGCCGCCTACTCCAAGCGAGAGCCTTTCAATAAGATCGACTCGTCCCTCAGCAACAAGATCGGCACCAGTTATGCCAAGATCAATCGCTCCCTCAGCTGTCAGGATTGGAATATCATCGGTTCGTAGAAAGACGATCTCGACTGGTACATCACGGCATCGAGCAAACAAGGAACGGGAAATACGTCGAAACGAAAGCCCTGCGTCATGAAGTAAATCAGCGACTACTTCTGACAACCGTCCCTTACTTGGAATGCCGATACGCAGCATCCGTTCCGCTGATCCTGATCTCAATTTCTTCATTGTCTCTCTACTTGCGTTGACCTCGATTAAATATTTGCAACCTTTTTAACAACTATTTTCTTGATGCTTTCTCTTCCAACCCCGACACGCCAAAACGCCCAGCAAGTGTGGTTTCCACTTGACTGAGTGTTAAATCACGATGGGCCAACAGCACAATAGCGTGATAAAGCAGATCAGCTGCCTCTGAAACGACTCTTTCGTCAGACTCATTCGTCGCTGCCTCCACAAACTCATCAGCTTCTTCAATGACCTTAGAACCAATTTTTGCTACGCCTCCAGCAAAGAGTTTGCTGGTATACGATCGGCCGGCATCCGATGTTTTTCGGCTCGTGATAATGTCCTCAAGTTGCCCAAGTATTGTTCCAACAGATTGTTCTGATGTCTGCTTCAGGCTATCCGATTCCATTGCTCCTGCTTCTCCAAAAGAGACTTTTACCGCATACTACTGTTGTTAACTGTACCATGCGATAAAGACTTACGACACCAAAGACCCAATGTCAGCTTCAATGCCTGAATTAGCAAGTGATTGCATAATCCTTACAGGCCCAACCGCATCGGGCAAGACTGCATTGGGCATTCGCATCGCCCAGCGACTCGATGCCGACATCCTCAGTGCTGATTCAGTAGCTGTCTATAAAGGCCTTGATATCGGTGCAGCCAAACCAACCCTGAAAGAGCAAGCCCAGGCAACTCACCATCTCCTTGATCTTGTAGATCCGGCATCTCTCTTTACAGCTTCAGACTGGCTTCTTGCGGCAGATCACATCATCAAGGACTGTCGTGCCCGTGGTCGACGTATTCTCGTTGTTGGAGGCACTCCACTGTATCTGAGATGTCTCCGAGATGGACTCGACGAATCTCCGGCAATAGATCTCGAGTTCCGAAACAGTCTGACTTATCAGATACAACAGAGCGGCCCTGAGGCTTTCCACAAGAAGCTCAACCTGCTCCGTCCGGACGTAGCTTCTACCATTCACCCGAACGACACAAAACGCATCATCCGAGCTCTCGAAATTATTCAGGTATCTGGGGTAGACCACGAACGTTCATGGACATCAGCAGGTAATCCTAAAAAGAGACTCTTCCCATGCCCCATACTCGTCATCGATCATCCGCGAAAAATACTCAACAGCCGAATCAATGAGCGAGTTGAAACGATGTTTGAGTCTGGCATTCTGGAAGAAACTGAAGCTGCTGAACAGCAATATGGAATTGGTAAAACCGCAGCACAAGCTGCCGGATATAAAGAATCTCTTGCATTCATCCGTGGGGAAATTACAAAACAAGAGGCTATCAAGAATACGAAACAACGAACTCGCCAACTTGCCAAGCGCCAACGAACCTGGTTTCGAAGTTTTTCTGATGCGGTCTGGTTATCTGGTTGATAAGAACGGATCGTGACAAGCCTTGCTCTCGTTGCGCAAATTCTGTGCCAGACGACACCATGTGCTAGCAAATAAAGTGCTAGCACAGCATCTTGTGGTTGGATCTATTACTGACCACAAAATCAAAAAGATGCTTGTCTTGTTTTTCTTGAGCGATATCTTCACATCCGCAAAGTTTGAAATTGTCGCTCAAGGATGAGTGGCACAAACACGCAACAGTGTTGCTCGAAGAAGGAACTTTCATGGCAGCCAAACCGGTAATCGGAATTAATATGGACTTTCGCTCCAGTTGCAAGGAGCATGCTTCGCTTTCATTCATAGCCGCGGGCTATTACGAAAACATCATTCAATCCGGAGGCATACCTCTTGTTTTGCCTCCTCTTGACGAAGAAGACGACCTCGTAAGATTACTCGACACGCTTGACGGAGTTGTCCTTATTGGTGGTGCAGATCTTGACCCTCAACGAGACGGCTATATGCCACATCCCGCAGTCCGTCCGATGGACCAAAGGCGTGAAGACTTTGACCGCATGCTGGCCAAGCACGTCTGTGCCAGGCATTTACCCGTACTTGCCATTGGCTGCGGCATGCAGCTTCTTAATATTACCGAAGGTGGCACCTTGTATCTGCATCTTCCTGAAGACATGCCCCAGGCGATCCCACACAAAGATCCACTCGACACCGCTCACCGTCATGGACTTCTCGTAGAATCAGATTCCGCAATGGAGCGTGTGTATGGCGATGGTGAAATACGCGTTAATAGCATGCACCATATGGCCATTGACGATCTTGCGTCAGGATTTCGTATAACCGCGAGATCTCCCGATGGAGTCATTGAGGCTATTGAAAGTGAAGTTGAAGGATGGCTTGCGATCGGCACCCAGTTTCACCCAGAGGCAGACTCGGCATCTGCTCTTGATGCAAAGATTTTTGAAGAGTTTGTTGTTGGAATTACCGGAGAAGTACCGGCGATGCGGCTCGTGGCCTAATCCGGGCAAACATTTCCAACGCCAACTTCACAGGTGAATTAGAATGGCCCGCCGACAGATCTCCAGTCGGCGGGCCATTACTATTGATTAATAGCGATTGCCTTATGCTCCCAGTCCCCCTTTTCAGGTGGCACTGTCGCTTCAGGCGGAACAACCTGACCCAAAAGCATTCCTAATGGACAGCACGGCTAGTCATTCAGCGGTACGATTGATTAAGTCCTCTGGGTGATCGCTGCATCATTGTGGTTCATGAGGCAACCGCTCCACCTTCTTACACATTTCCCCTTCTCTACTTGAACAAATGCTGACTGATTACGACCTACACCTCTTAGGCGAAGGCAGACACTGGAAAAGCTATGACAAGCTTGGTGCGCAACTGTGTACCCGTGATGGACAACAGGGAGTCCATTTTGCTCTCTGGGCACCAAATGCTGAGATGGTTAGTGTCGTTGGTGATTTCAACAACTGGGCTGGCCACAACCACAAGATGAGTAAGTTGGTACCGTCTGGCTACTGGCAACTCTTTGTTCCTGGTGTTAGGCCTAACACTGCCTACAAGTTCCGTGTTCAAACAGCCGAGAGAACTGTTGATCGTGCCGATCCTTACGGGTATTCAGCAGAGGTGCCACCGCAGAACGCTTCTGTTATCACTGATTTAAGTGATTACAGCTGGAGTGATTCCCAATGGATGGAGCGAAGGCTGGGGCGAGATTGGTTCAGTGAACCAATCTCTTTTTATGAAGTTCATCTTGGAAGCTGGAGGCGGCCGGGAGATGACCCCCATCGCTGGCTGACATACCATGACCTTGAGCAAGAACTTATCCCTTACTGCCTCGAAATGGGATTTACACATTTGGAATTTCTTCCACCAACAGAACATCCTTTGTCTGCAAGTTGGGGATACCAAACGATCGGCTTATTCGCTGCAACAAGTCGCTTTGGTACACCTCAAGATTTCATGTCACTGATAGACGGCTGTCATCAAGCCGGCATTGGTGTCATTATTGATTGGGTTCCTGCCCACTTCCCAAAGGATGATCATGGGCTTCGCCGTTTGGATGGAACAGCTCTCTACGAACATGAAGATCCACGGAGGGGGGAGCATCCAGACTGGGGAACCCTCATTTTCAACTATGGTCGCAACGAAGTAGCGAATTACCTCATCTCCTCAGCTCTATTCTGGCTGGATCATTACCATGTTGACGGACTGCGGGTCGATGCAGTCGCTTCAATGCTTTATCTCGATTACAGTCGTCGTGAAGGGGAGTGGTTACCAAACTGCTTTGGTGGTCGTGAAAACCTTGAAGCAATTGAATTCCTTAAGGAATTAAATGTGCAGGTTCATCATCACTTTCCTGGAACACTTACCATCGCCGAGGAATCCACGGCCTGGCCTGGTGTTTCGCGACCAACTCATACTGGTGGACTTGGATTTAGCCTCAAATGGAATATGGGCTGGATGAACGACACCCTGCGATTCATGAAACAGGATTCAGTTCACAGAAAATTTCACCATGACGAACTGACCTTCAGTTTAATCTATGCGTTTCATGAAAACTTTGTGCTCCCACTCTCACATGACGAAGTTGTCCACGGAAAAGGCTCTTTGCTTAGCCAAATGCCTGGTGACAGGTGGCAGCAATTCGCCAACCTACGGCTGCTGTATTCATTAATGTGGTTCCATCCAGGTAAGAAGCTCTTGTTTATGGGCAATGAGTTTGGTCAGCCACAAGAGTGGGATTTTGATGAGAGCCTCCAGTGGCATCTACTCCAAGAGGACAGCCACCGAGGACTCTCACAGACTGTTGCAGAACTCAACAGATTACTACGAGAGGAGACTTCTCTTCACCAAATAGATTTTGATGGACAAGGGTTTGAATGGATTGATTGCCAGAATTGGCAAGAAAGTATTATCACGTTTTTGAGAAAAGGTGTTTCTCCAAAAGACGCGTTACTTATTGTGTGCAATTTTACACCAGTTCCTCGTGAGAACTATCGAATAGGTATTCCTGAAGAGGATCACTATGTAGAAATTTTCAATAGTGATGCTGCTCACCTTGGAGGTAGCAATATCATCAACAACGACCGTCTTCTATGCGAGCAGATTGCCCGACATGGGCGAGAGTACTCCATAACTATCACCGTTCCTCCACTTGCAGCGGTTGTATTGAAGCCCTTTGATACCGCGCATTCATAGTGGTTATCCAGAAGACGCCTTAAAGACGTCTGTGACGAGTTCCCCCCACAGCCTAACGAGGCAGCCTTGGGTCACGATTCCACGTTAGTTCTAGATCTTTCTCCAAGCCAGCGATCCAATCCATAAAGACCTCAGCAAATGCTGTCTGAGCGACCATCGACAAACGTCTCTGATCTCCAAGAACACCTTCGAATCTGTCCTGCAACTCGTTCTCTGGCGGCTGAAAAGCAAGAACGCCAATGACATAACAGATCGTCTTTGGCTCATTAAATACCGCAACGTTTTTCCCTTCAGCAGTTGCAAACACCTTTTGCATCATCGCGTTGCCTGGCATGCCAAGTCCCTGAGGCGATGATAACACTGGTGCTGCATTCACTCCTGCCGCACCTTGCGTAAGCCAGGTGAACGGACCAATTTCCTGAACTTTCTCGAGTTCAGCCTTCGAAAGTGATTCCGCAAAACCCTTTTCATCCATTTCCGCAGCTAAAGCAGTAGCTTGCTCTAAGGCAAGGGGACGGGCCTCGACGATTCGCCATGCCTTTTCAACATTATCACGGGCCTCCGCAAAGGCCGGAACCCGTTCTTCTTGATCGTCTTGCTTCCATGAGAAATAACGATTTCCTTCGGCATCTCGTGATGTTACCGGACGGAGAGGTATTGTCCCGTCACCGAACATCACCTCAAGCCACCGCTGCTGGCGAATGCCAAAACGACTCGACGGATCTGGCACAAAGTCAAAGCTGCTTCCTATACCGCCACCGTCAGCGGCTTCGTTCACAGTCAACCAATCAGACTCTACTGCAGTAAGCGATTGCTTTTCAGCCATCTTCTTAGCATCAGGAGGTGTCGGCTCTTTGTCACCATCTTTTCCGCGTGCAATCCAGAGTGCACGATCTTCAGCGTAAGCATTTACATCTGCAGCCAATGCCGAAAAAATTGCATCGATTGTTTCAGTAGCGCGCTGCCGAGAAATTTCCTGACGAATTTGTTCGGTCACTTCTTCAAGTGGCTGAAATGTCATTTCTGGTTCAGAGGACTCTGCTGGCTTTTTATTTTCTTTAGCGTCCGCTGGGTTGGCAGCAGGCTGTTCTTCAACCGAATCCGGTATTGCAGCTCCAGTAATGGGTCCTTCCTCAGGCTGCTGACTTGCGTCCTTGGCAGAGGAATCAGTTTCATCCGTCTCCTCCTTCACCTGAAAAGTAACGGGCATCACTCGTGTTCTGCGATTCGTTGAACTACTATCGGAATCCAACGGCTGACTTACATCGTTCTCCTGCCCCCGGCTCTCCTTTGATTTTTTTTCACTGGAATCTTTCGGGGCATTCTCTTTTGCGTTTTGCTCAGGCTGACTCGGATCCTCAGGATTGTCCTTCAGCGTTTTGTCTTCGCCACTTTCCTTTTCTGTTTTCACTTCACTTTTTTTATCGGGCGAACTTGGAGCTGACCCTTGTGTGAGTGGAGTATCCGGCGGTGACTGACGAAACCGACTTTCCTTATTCTTCTCGTAAAACTCTTCTACATCCTTTTGCGTTATTGCTTTTGCTGCCTCATCTTCAAATTTTTTCTGATCTGCCATGAGAGATGTGTACCGAATTCGATGAGGCTCCTTAAACCCAGGGTTCGGGCTCCTTCCCGATGGCAAGTTATTTTTGAATTTTTCAAAATAAGACCTCAGCTCTGATTCACCTGGTGCCTGAATTGAAGTCGCAAGGTTTTCAACCTCAACTGGAAAAGCTTTAATTGTTGCAGACTGTTCAAGTCGTTTGTAAAAGTCCCACCGCCACCCCGGCGGATCGCCTGAAAAGCCTGTTTGAAATAAAAGTAGAGTATTCCGTGCAACGAGCGCCGTGCGTAAGGACTCAAAGAGGTCTGCGGCTAAAACCGGTGTACGCCCATAGCGAAGGCCTGCAATGATTCCATCAAGCTGATCTTGTCGAACCATGTTATTCGTCCAAGCTGCAATAAACTCATTGATTGCGGTATTGCTTACTGTCAATCCAATTTTTTCGGCCTCTTTTGCAAGAAGCATTTCGCGAACAATCAATTCCTCACCCTCTGGGAATGCGGGCAGTCGAGAAGGATCTCGACCGGCTGTAGCAGCCGCCTGCATAAGAAAACGGTTCGCGAGAGTTCGCAGAGCCACTGCTCGTTCGAGTTGATCTTCTCGAACAGCACCGCCTTTCCATGAGACAACAACAGGGTCTGCAGAGGACGAGCCTGCCCCCATCTGCAAAAATGGAGGCAGCACAAAAAATGCCAACATCGCCAAGACCGCTACCGCTACGAGCATCGATCGCTGATATTTCCGGAAGAAGTTGAATGATCCGGCCATAAAACCGCCTTTTTCTGAAGTGCCGCGGGCTGGAAAACCACTGAGGCTTGACAAGTAGAGATCGGGGAAGGTAACGCTGTTTAGCTAGAACTAGGTCGAAATTGTATCGCCAGATAGTTTGATGCCAATCCCGATATCAGTAGAAATTATTCACTTTCACTCAATTTGTATACAAAATTCATGGCCAAAAAGACCACCCGTAAGGCTCGCACAAGCAGCAAATCAGCTCCCCGAGCCGCTCCTTCCGGCGACTATGAGCTCGTAATTGTTGAAAGTCCTGCAAAAGCGAAGACTATCGAGAAGTACCTCGGGAGCGAATTCACGGTGAGAGCCTCGGTCGGGCATATTCGTGACCTGAAAGCCAAATTAGCAAAAGATTCTAAGGCAAAAGATGGCAAAACAGAGATAGCAGGCGTCGACCTCGGAACGATGGAGGATGTCTACGAGATTTCTCCAGATAAGAAAAAAGTAATTACCGAACTAAAAAAACTTGCAAACGGCGCTCGGGACATCTGGTTTGCAACTGACCTTGACCGTGAAGGAGAGGCGATTGCATGGCATCTTGCCGAGGTGCTTAAGGTTAATCCATCAGAAGCAAAACGAGTAACCTTTGACGCCATTACAAAATCGGATGTCAAGAAGGCTTTTGAGAATCCTCGAGGTATTGACCTGGATCGCGTGGACGCACAGCGTGCACGAAGAATCCTCGATCGCCTCGTCGGATTTCTAACTTCACCAATCCTTTGGCCAAAAGGTGCAGGTAAAAGTGCCGGAAGGGTACAGAGTGTTGCTTCCAGGCTTGTTGCTGAACGTGAACAAGAAATCCGAGACTTTACTCCTAATGAATCCTGGGAACTGTCAGGGTTTCTCAGCTTTGATACCAACACCGCAGAAGCTCTCCATACCGAATGGAATGACTTCGTATCCAAGACCGATACTCGCAACAAGCCACCCACAATAAAGCAACGAATGGCTTGGTTGGCTGATCACCGAAGCCTTGCAGCAGAACTTATTGAAGTGGGTGGCAAGTCGTTAAAGATTGAAGCTGATAAAACGTCTACAAAGAAACTTATTGATGAGGCCGGGTCTGCTGCTGAGGCAGCCGGATTGATCGACATTGACATACATCGCGAAGCAAACAAAGACGGCAAGGGACGCGCAAAAAATGTTGTGCGGATAACTGGTACGCCAGATCCTAAGACTCGCTACGCTATTGACTCCATTGATGTAAAACGCACAAAGTCGAAGCCTTATCCGCCGTTTATTACGAGTACGCTGCAGCAGGCCGCAAGTAGCCGGCTCGGCATGCCCGCTGACAGAACCATGCGCATTGCGCAACAACTCTATGAAGGTGTCAACCTTCCTGGAGAAGGAAGCGTTGGGCTGATCACATACATGCGAACTGATTCCACAAACTTGTCTGGCGAGGCTATTAGCTTGGCGCGTCGCTACCTTGAGGAAAAAGTGGGGAAGGAATACCTTCCGGAGAAACCCCGTTTTTACTCCAGCAGAAATCAGTCGGCCCAAGAAGCTCACGAAGCAATTCGACCAACGGATCCATTTCGTGACCCAAATACAATCGCGTCTGCATTAACTGACGAGCAGTTTCGTCTCTACCAGCTCATCTGGCAATCCTTTGTTGGCTGCCAGGCAACCGATGCAGAATGGGATAGCACCACAGTGCAAATGAGACGCTCTGACAAAGACACCGGTGCTGTTTTTAAAACAAATGGCCGCGTATTGCGATTCGAGGGCTGCCTGAAAATCACTGGAATCCCAAAAGGTGACGGTGATCAAGTACTGCCGGATTTTGACAAAGGAACCAAATTAGCACCATTTAGTATCGAACCAAAACAAAAGTTTCAGGCTCCCCCCCCTCGATACACTGAAGCCTCGCTCGTAAAAAAGCTTGAACAAGAAAGTATTGGCAGGCCCTCAACATATGCCAGCATTATTCGGGTTATTCAAGACCGAGCTTATGCTGAACAAATTGACAAACGTTTCTATGCAACGTTTCGCGGTGAATTAGTCACTGAGTTTTTGAAAGAGGGTGCTGATGACGCCTCTCTTGAACAACAGTTTATTGAAGTTGCATATACCCGAGAAATCGAAGAGGACCTTGATGACGTTGCCGCCGGGAAAATAACGCGTCAAGAAATGCTGCTTCGGTTTTATAAAAAGCTTATTCCCTACTTAGATATTTTAAAGGCACACGAATTTCTTCGGTCAAAATCCTCTCCTTACAAATGTCCAGAATGTGGCCGGCGACTTGATTACCTTCTTGCGAAAAGTGGAGGAAAATTCCTCTCTTGCACGGGCTATAATGAAAAGATTCTTGAAGAACCACCGCCACCTAAAAAGACAGCAAAAGGAAAGAAGCCTCGTGCTCGAAAACCAAAAGAAATTCCTTCGTGTACTTTTGCAATGCCTTGTGATCGAGACGGGCGGCCCCAACTTCCTGAGCAAATTGATCTTCTCTCACCAAATGGAATAGCGATAGTGAAAAGGAGTGGACGATTTGGTGATTTTCTAGTTGAGGATGTTCCGCCCCCACCGAAAAAATCACGAAAGAAATCAGATTCAGATGAACCTCCACCATTTATTCTCAATATTGACAAAGTAGGGAATTTGAAGTTCCCTGCTCCGCCTCCCATTGCGACTGATATTGAATGCGAAAAGTGTGGAGGCTTTCTCAATCTCCGTGATGGCAAACGTGGTCCTTGGCTGGGTTGTAGTAAATTTCCAAGATGCCGCGGCCGAGGTGCGTTTACAAAACTTGGAGAAAAAGTACAGAAAGACCTTCGGAAACAACTTGCTGATCATATGGAAAGTCAGCAAACGCTTATGCTGACTCGGCGAGACGGACAGACAGTTGTAGAAGACGGGACTCCACTAAGCGACCTAACTATTGAAGGCGGTGTTGCTGAACTGGAATTGTTCACAGAGTAATTCCGTGCCTACTCCCAAGGCATATCCTGATCAAACGTTGGTGGCATCTGGCTTACCGCGATCGCATGAGCCGTGGCGTGAGTACGACAATGGGAAATACTTACAAGCACGCCGCCTATCCCCATTTTTTCAGCAATGTCTTGCGTGCCACCCATCAGAGTCACAACAGGCCTTCCAGTTACGCCATTGACCACCTCGATATCCCGCCAACTGATGCCCTGCCGCCACCCTGTACCAAGTGCCTTAAGAACTGCCTCTTTTGCAGCCCATCGACCCGCAAAATGCTGCATCGCCATCCGGCGGCCTCGGCAGTATTCAATTTCTTTGGGCGTATAGACACGTTGCACAAAAAGCTCTCCGTGTCGCTCAATCATTTTGCCTATCCGCAGGCACTCTGTGATGTCCGTGCCAACACCAAGCACATTCATTGTTTCCGCCCCCGCGTAGATGAACCACGCAGCCCACATGCTTCACGTGCACGCTCAAGAACATTACCAGCAACTATTCTTGCTCGTTCCGCACCAACAGCAAGAATCTCGTCTATCTTGCTCGGTTTCGACTCTAGTTCACAACGTCGTTCTCGTGCGGCAGCGAAAGCCTCTTTGGCTGCTGCAACAACTGCTTTTTTCACCTCGCCATACCCGAACCCACCACGTCGATAGAGCTCTCCCATTTCGGCAACTTCTTTTTTGGATCCTACAAGAGAAAACAGCTGGTATAGATGGTCTTGTTGTGGATCCTTTGGCTCCTCCATCGATCGAGAATCCGTCGTAATTCGCATGATTTTCTTTTTCTGCGCCGGCAGGTCTTCGAATACCTCGATTGTATTGCCATAACTTTTTGACATCTTCTGCCCATCCGTCCCAGGCACCTTCGCCGCACCGTCAACAAGCCGTGGCTTCGGAAGACGAAAAATATCATCGCCGTAGAGATGATTGAAAGTACCGGCGAGATCTCGGCATACTTCAATGTGTTGCACCTGATCTTCACCGACCGGTACAACATCAGCATCGTACGCCAAAATATCTGCAGCCATGAGGACGGGATAGGTAAACAGGCCGGCGTCTGCAGTTAGTCCTCTCGCTTTTTTATCTTTATACGCATGGCATCGTTCTAAAAGCCCCATCGGTGCCACCGTCATCAACAACCAGGTAAGCTCAGCAACCTCGGGAACATCTGACTGAACAAATAACGTGGCTCGTTCAGGATCAAGACCCAAGGCAACCAGATCAATCGCCGCATCTCGCACAAACCCGCGAAGTCTTTCAGGCTCGCGAATTGTGGTGAGGGCGTGCAAGTCGGCGATAAAATAGTACGCATCCCCGGCATCCTGCAACTCGATATATTGTCGAATTGCGCCAAAGTAATTGCCCCAATGAAACCGTCCTGTTGGCTGAATACCTGAAAGGACTCGCATCCTCGCTGTAGAAGTTGACTTAGATTGCATACCGGAATTCATCTCCAACACGTCTGTCATCCACCCTCACTGAAACCTAAACCCATGCAACAATAGTTTTGAGTTATTTGCCGGTCTTGACCGACGTTTTTGCAAGGTCACCAATCACTAGAGTACCAACGATCTGTTGAAGTTCCGATGCCCCGAGTGAATTTACAGCTGCAGGAAGTTCGTCTAGGATCCGCCCCGTAATAACAGGCTCTGCAAAACTTGCCGTTCCAATCTGCACGGCTGAGGCTCCAGCAACGAAGAACTCCATACAGTCATCCGTTGTCATAATGCCACCCACACCGATTATGGGTATGCCAACGCGAGTATGCACTTGGTGCACACATCGCAAAGCGATTGGTTTAATTGCAGGACCGCTTAAACCACCAATACCATTCCCTAAGAGTGTCCGCTGTTTCCGCCAATTGACTGCCATTCCCTGACATGTGTTGATGAGTGTCACGGCGTCCGCACCACCGTCAGCTGCCGCTTGGGCAATTGATGTAATATCTGTCACGTTTGGTGTTAGCTTCGCTATGACTGGTAACTGAGTTGCGTGACGTACACCCTCGACTACCTGTCGACAGAGCTCTGGATCCGTTGCGAAATCAACACCGTGGCTGACATTAGGACATGAGATATTTAACTCAAGTGCAGCTATTCCACTTTCTTTATCGAGTTGCTCAGCAAGCAACACGAACTCAGCGACTGTTCCTCCTGCGATTGAGACAACCACAGGCGCACCGCATGACCGAAGGAAAGGAAGCTTGTCTAGAACAAACTGTTCAATACCGTCGTTATCGAGCCCAATCGAATTCAGTAACCCGGAGGCAGTCTCGATCGTACGCCAGGGACGATTTCCTGCTCGTGGGGCGACCGTAATTGTTTTGGGAACGATCCCACCAAGTCGATGCAGTGGAACAAATTCCTGCATTTCATTGGCGTAGCCAAAGGTTCCCGACGCAACCATGATCGGATTCGGTAGTGAAAGCCGCCCGAGCTGAACAGTCAAGTCAGGGAGCACCGGAGAAGCAGATGCAGTCATCGTCTTTTTTAAATGCTAAGGGGACCTCGATGATGGCTGAAAAACTGAAACCTATCAGTCCACGCCGCTCACTCAGTGTACCGCAGGGGCAAACTACCAACGCCCCCGTCAAATAGGAAAAACAGGCAAGATTTAATTTTTCTTCTGAATATACGGTCTGGTTCAAGACTACTGATTTTTAGGCCGATACGAGAGATGGAAAAGGTGAGTACCACATTTTTCACAAAGCCCCAATCCTCGTTGACATCACGACTGAAGCCCCATTATGGTTCCTACCGGACGGACACGAACTCTCGACACAGTTGCCGACTGGCCCGTCCACATGGGGTTTAAACGGCCATTTTCGGCCCTAACTCCACGACTGGAGTGTCAGAGTCGTGACCAAACAAGATATCGTCCGAACAATTTCCGAGCGGTTAGACCTCCCAAAAGCGAAAGCTCAGGAAGCGGTTCAAACCACATTCGACGCACTCATAAACGCACTCGTCAAAGAGGGCCGGGTCGAACTTCGGAATTTTGGGGTGTTTCAAATCAAGCGAAGAGATGGTCGGGTTGCCAGAAACCCTCGAACGGGCGATGTCGTCAACGTCCCACCACGGTATTTCGTGAGCTTCAAGCCAGGCAAGGAAATGGAAGCACGGGTGAGGAAACTCGACGAGCCACAATCTCCCTAGAGTCCATATTCTACCGAGAAGCTTTTTTGGCAGCAGATTCTAGAGCAGATACATGCCTCTTTCAACGAAGCACATATTGGTTTGAAGAATTTTACCATCGCACTGAAATGGCTTGCTCGGTAAATAGTACTCAGAGAAAGACTCTTGAGGAATCGAGTCGATGGTCAATAGGTAACCACCGGAATGTTTCTGGTCTACTCAGAACAAAAAATTATTATCTGTGTAAAGAACTTACGTATTCGACTGAGACAAACGACATAACTGATACAGGGAGCGCGGCGCGATGAATACCAACAATACCCGTAGTGGTACGTGGGATATCGGCCTGAAATTTATCATTGCATTGGTCATAGGAATTCTCGTAGCGACAAATACGGGATGTCTCATTCCTATGTACTCAGGTGACCCTATTCGGAGAGCTCAGGAATTAATCTACACCTCAGAAGATCTTCGGGCGATCACTGATGAATGGGAACGCATCTGGTTCCTTGACCAACCGTCTCACATGACCCCATACCGAACACATGGGGGCGTACTCTAGTGAGGGACGCTTAAAAAAATTCCCGGGACACGACTTCAATGGTCCTCTCTTCCAATCAGCCGCAGTCAATCGGTCCGTTGTTCTGAATGCCGCTGTGGGGCTTTGTTACAGAAACCCAGGTTTCTTAAATGCGGATCCGCGCAGCCTGTTCTTGTATTTTCTCAAGCGGCACAAGACCACCTTGGTTGCAGCCTGGACAACTCTCAGCCGCCTCGTCCCACGCCGCCGCAGATTTAAGATTGGAATTCCAGAACGGCCAGGTGCGACACTGACGAGGACGATCTTCATAGACCGTGCAACCACGTGTCTCAGCATCAAGGAGCACACAGTCCCCACCGGGCCTCTCCGTGAGCGACCTTCGAACACCTACTCGTCTAACGAATTGTTTCTCGAAAACCTCGGGAGTAATTTGCATACGCGCTGACATTGCATCGATCTCGGCCTGATTGACCCAGACATACCCCTCAGCGCCAGTGCAACAATCTCCACATTGAGAGCACTCAAAGCGAAGACCCTTTGAATACCAGACGTCATCTTTTTCACCTGCCATACGACACCTCCTTCTACCGTTCTGCACTTTACAGCATTATCTTCTTTGTTGCCGAGACAACAGCTTCAACATCTCCGCCACCGCTAAAAGGACCGAACGAAATACGAACAGTCCCGCCTTTGGCGGTCCCCAGAAATTCATGAATACGAGCAGCACAGTGATATCCAGAACGTACCTGAACACCCGCAATCTGTTCAAACAAGGCAGCGACCTCAACTGGTGAATACCCATCACAGACCATGCTGATAATCGGCGGACCTAAAACCACTGAAGTTGGATCAGGAGTTATCACACGAACTCCTCGAATATCACACAACTCATCATAGCACGCTTGAGCGTGCCCCTTGCAAGCAGCTACAACCGATTCCAATCTCTTCTCTTTCAGCCACCTGCACCCTGCGAGCAGTGCTGCGGCCGCTGGGAAGTCTAATGTTCCCACCTCAACTTGATCCTGCATTTCGACGGGCATTTCAAGAGATTCACTCGTTGAGCCTGTACCGCCTTGGATCAGTGAATCGAAATGGATTCCTTGCCTTGCATAGAGTACGGCTATTCCGTGCATTCCCATCAGCCACTTGTGGCCAGGTGAGACAACAATGTCGGCTATCGACTCATATTGAGAGAATGCAACTTGACCAAGTGATTGAGAAGCATCAAGCAGTGAAAGTGCTTCTCGTTCTCGTGCAGCTTTAACAATCACCTCAACATCTTGGGTAACACCTGTAACATTTGATGAATGCGACAGGGTAACAAGGCTTGTATTCGGCTGCCATGCCCGAACAATGTCGTCCGGATCAACCCAACCTCGTCCATCACACGGAACAACTGTTAGATGAATGCGACCTTTTTTCCTTAGATAATGGAGTGGTCGAAGAGTTGCATTATGGTCAGCCGCAGTGGCAATGACATGGGTACCAGGTGTAACAACACCATGAATTGCCTGATTCAACCCGAAGGTCGCTGATACCGGCAGGCAGATTCTTTCTGGTGAAACACCGAGCAAGGCTGCGACTTCCTGACGTAGCTGGTGAACAAGATTTCCTGCTGCTAACGCCTCTCGATATGCACCTCTTCCAACTGCTACACCATTTTCTCTAGCTGCCCGCTCCCATGCTTTCCAAACCACCTCTGGCTTAGGCCACGTAGTCGCTGCGTTATCAAGGTATCGCCTTTTTGGATGGTTATGCTCGTTATTCACTCGTTTGTTGCCGCGGTGTCATACCACCGGCTGTCACCCTCCAATTTGGTACATCGCTCGCGATGGCCTTTGAAAAGATTCCGTGCCAATACCATGCGAAAAATGCTTCGCACCCACGCATGCGGCCAAAAGCCCTTGCAGTTCTTCGTCTGTTCCACCCTCTCTGAGCAGAGCCCGAGCATCCCAGTCAATAGTTGAAAAAAGACAGTTACGGAATTGACCATCCGCGGTGAGCCGCAACCTGTCACAGCGATCGCAGAACGGCTGCGAAACCGGATTGATAAATCCAACAACTCCACTGCCATCGTTATAAGTATAGTCAACCGAGGGTTGCCCTGGATCGTCCTCCTTGTTTTGTGACAGTTTGCCTACATACATTTCAAGTATTTGACGAACCTCTCTCCCCGTTAGAACGTCCTCACGAGACCATGCATCTTCTGCATCGAGTGGCATAAATTCAATAAATCTCAGGTGAAAACAATGCTTCCGACAAAATTCGGCTAACGGGACAATGTCTTTCTCCGTTAATCCACGAATCGACACCGCATTCATTCGAATTGATTGAAACCCTTGCCGACTGGCCTCTTCAAGCCCTTCAAGAATTCGCTGAAGGCCAGAACGACGCGCAATTTTTTCAAAACGCGCTTCGTCAAGACTGTCGAGGCTCACATTGAGACGAGATAACCCTGCCTTGGCTAAACCAGCAGCCTGGTCTGCCAGAAGCAAGCCATTGGTGGTGAGTGCAACTTCTTCAATTTCTGGCAAGCGAGTCAACTGCTCAACAAGTTGATAGAGCCTGGGTCGCATCAGTGGCTCACCGCCCGTTAAGCGAATTGTCTGAACTCCCATTTTAGACGCGACACTGGCGCACCGTACCACTTCGTCATACGTCAACAGTTTTTGTTGACTCATAAAAGACACTTCAAGTGGCATGCAGTACCCACACCGCAGGTTACATCGGTCTGTCACACTAATCCGTAGATCTGTATGGGACCTACCAAATTGATCAACAAGACTTTTCTTGACGGGAACATCGAGGGCTTTATCAGGACAACTCATCACAAGACTCCTGTGAACCCCTACTGGCATTTTTGGCTAGCATGTCACTATTTTCTGGGTGAACCCAAAAAGCCTCGGAATCATTGACCTGCCGCTTCCATATCGGCACGTCTGCTTTAATCCTGTCCATGAGCCATGATGCTGAAGCAAACGCCTCGGCTCGGTGAACTGCAGAAACGGCAATAGCAACACTTACTTCACCAACGGCGACTTTACCCAGTCTGTGTACGATCGAGCATTTCACTATTTGAAACCTGAGAACAGCTTGTTCGTACAGCCGGGCAAGTTCTCTTCTAGCCAATGGTTCGTAGGCATCATACTCAAGCCAGTCTGTAGTAAGACCATCCGTCTCCTGCCGTGTCGTGCCAGTAAATAATACAGTTGCTCCTGCACGTTTGCTCGCAACGCGTGAGAGCATGCATGATGCATCAATCGGATCGTCCGTGAGATCAACCTGCAGCATCCACCTAACCTCCACTAACTGGCGGAATGATAGCAATCTCTGAATTCGAACAAAGCAACTCATCTTCTGTTGCATAACGACCATCGACAGCAATAGCGCTTCGAGATAACAACGGGCCTAACTGTGGTAATTTAATCTCCAAAGCACAACGAAGCTCTGCCACCGTAAAGTGTTTGACAGACACTCGAAGCTCTTTCACTCCTGCTAACTCAGCGACGCCAGCAAAAAGTTTCACGGAAACCTCACCCACTGTATTTCCTGATCTGAGTTGACTGTCGCTCTCTACCATGTTTTTCCACATGCCTCGCTCTTACGTCACTTCGAATCAGACTCTCTTCATAAACCTTACGACAGCAGATGCCGTCGGCACACATTCAGGCACTCCAGCCAAAAGTACAACAGGACAATTGTTGGTTTTCGTTTTTCCCAGTATCGTCAAAATAGCATTGCTCTCAACGACGTTCCTCAGACCTTCCGCTACACGCATTCAACTCAAGTTGAGCCATAGTGCATTCCTACTCCTTCGGCATTTACCGTCTTGCTCAGGACGGAAGAGTAGACTGCCGCTCTCTCGCAGCTTGCTGCCGATACTTCTCATGAGTCTCAAGATTAAAATCTCCAAACTCACTCATTCCGTCGGTTCCAGTATATCGTGCGCCGCAGCGATAACACGTCAGGCAATCGGGGACAACGAAAAACAGAATTACATCGAGCAATGCTGTACTAAAGAGAATGCCAAACGTCCAAAACAAGTCTCGATAGGCCCAGGCAATGCAGCTCGCGGTGAGCCCAACAACAACAATCGCAATGCCAAGTCGCTGTGGAAAGTTTTTTCTTACAAACAACTCCGTGCTAGGACAGACCAAACACCGAATAAGTCGCGGGTGAGCATTTTGTTCAGGAACCTGAATCGCCCCTTGGGGGATAGCAACACTCTGGCCACATGCTGGACATGTAACCGACGAGGCATCTTCAATAGACGCCTGATACATACCCCTGTGACAGGCAGGACACGCACACACAATATTCATGCTGTACTCTCACTCCATATTTTCTGTTGAGCCGGCTGCGTAACAGGACTTTCAACCTTCACTGTCATCCCAAGAAGCTGAGCGGTCAATTCACCCAGAATGACCGCTAAGCATGCAACATAAAGAATTCCTGTTGCACTTTGTGTATTTGGTATGTCCAAGGTCATACGACTCATAAGTAAAAGGATTGGAAGACCAATGAGCCCCGCCAGCCAGCGAAGCCAGAACAACGCCAAGCCTGTTGAATCAAGACCTCCATCAACGCCAGAGGTAGCCACAGTCACCGCTCGAAAAATATTGGTCGATACTGAATCGCTACGGTCTTCGATGGCCCCGAACTGCCAGATGGCCATTGCCACAACAAGAAACGACAAGAGCCCCCATACGAAAAGTGTTTGATCAATTGATCGACGGAGCACATCCACCCGCATGCCAGGCGCATTCAGGTACCAGTGCCCAAGAAGCATCGCGTTGACCGTAAAGCCAATCAAACAGCCTGAAAGAATCCGCACGCCAATTTGGGCAACTGTTGATTCACCAGTAAGAGCCGTGGCAGCAGCGCAGAGCGTGGCGGCTCCGCCACAGCACATAAGACCTGACAAGCGACGATCTGCGTACCACAACACACTTCCGATCCATGCAACAATCGCTGCGACTGACAGAAGCCATGTATTTGCAAACAAACCAAGTGTTGAAGACAGCAGTGCTGCAAACGTCGTAAGACCGAGCAATACAAGCGTATTCACTCGAAAAAAGCCACTTGGAACAAGCGTCGCTGGAGTTATGCAGAGCCCGAATGCGAGCCCGAAACTAAAGCGACAAAGAAAATCTACAAGCAGGGTCATATGTGTTGATTCACCGTGTTCCGAAAGAGGATCGAGAAGAACGCCTCGTGGTATCACCAAGCAACGACACCCCATCGCACACCAACCAAAGCACGCTCAATTCTTCCCATTGATAAGCGACATAACTTCGGCTCGGCTGGAAACGTTGTCTCGGAAAATTCCTTTCATGGCTGAAGTTACACAAAGACTTCCAGGTTTCCGTACGCCCCGAATCGTCATGCACGTGTGCGACGCCTCTAGAACAACAGCAACTCCTTTCGCCCCAAGATCATGCTCTAACAAATCAGCAATTTGTTCAGTCATACGCTCTTGGACCTGAGGCTTATGGGATACTGCCTCAACCACCCTTGCCAACTTACTGAGCCCCAATACGCGACCGTTTGGTATGTACCCAATGTGTGCATGCCCCATAAAAGGCAATAGATGATGCTCGCACATACTATGAAACGCAATATCACGAACTAAGACAAGTTCATCGTATTTCTCAGTAAATGCCTTCCCCAAATGACGCCGAGGATCATCATGTAATCCGCTAAACATTTCCGCATACATACGAGCCACACGAGCCGGTGTTTCAAGCAAACCTTCACGATCTGGATCTTCACCTACTGCAGTAAGAATCTCCCGAACCGCGTCTTCTATCCTTTGATGATCAACAACTTGAGAGGCACCTGCCTGTTGGCAGGTGCTCGGCGTGAGGTCATCTGATGTTTCACAACTCTTGCTCATTATCTAAGTTTAGCACCTAACTGTTCAAAATCTGTCACTCTTTCGGCAAAACGCACTTCATCCTCGTATGCAGTAAAAAGCAGCAGAACTCTTCTCCTTCCAAAAGATCGGCGGGACCAAAGATTCATTCCTTTTTTCTTTTACTGGCAAAAAGGCGTCGCCTTCTCGTCAAAGGCTTTCAATAGCATTGCGATCGCCAGACAGAAAAGTCAGTTCGTACTGAAAGCCGGTGGAAACGTTCGCCGAGTTGCGTTCGACTGACCACTTTTACTCAGTGCGTTCAACAGAACGTGTACGCGATCAATGACATTACTTATCTTCAGGAGTGAAAGCTTTGTGCTCGAATTCAGCTCAGCCGTATAGGCGACAATGTCAGCCAGCATTCCGAGAGTAATTTGGCTGCCAAGAAGTTCATCAATCTGCTCATACGAAGTAGGGATCTTTGGCATGGAACGTTTGAATGCCATCAACAGTTTCTGTTGCAGGCCTGCAATCTCTTCCGTTGAGGGATGCGACGGCATATGGTCTTCAACAATCTTGGCCTCTGCGACACGAAAAGGCTTGGTTGGTGGCAACTCTTCCTGAAGTTGAATTCGACGAACTCCCAGAAGCAGAACATTGTAGGTCCCTTCCGGCGTTCGCTGATACGTTGCTATTCGACAGAGACATGCCATTGATTCAAGAGCAGGACGGCCCTCGTAATCAACCTCCCAGCCTTGCGCTAAAACACCCAAGGCAATGAGTTTATCATCGGAGATTGCCTCTTCGAACAGCGAACGGTATCGAGGTTCAAAGATATGCATGGCTTGCATCACGTGTGGAAACATAACAAGATTCGGGAGTGGGAATAGTCGTGCGAATCCTGAAAAATCGTCTGGAGAGAATGCAAGAGTATCGTCATTCATCTGCATCACCTCCGTCAACTAAGGGTGGCGGATCAAGATGAATTTCTGGCAATGTTTCTGGGTCGAGCTCGATCTTTGGAAAGTTCTCGGTACTTGCGGCAACTTCCCTTAGGCACTCATCAAACGCTTCGAAAAATCTATCGAGGTGAAGCCCAAGATAATACGAGCCGTACGGGTCAAGATACCCGTGCACGCTGCCATGGAGCTTTCGAGCACCCCGAATATTGCCATTTCCAAAATGATACAAGGCAACAGCCGCTTGAATAAGACCTTGGTAAAACTTTCTCGATGGCCCACGGTACTCCGTCCACAGCTCTTCCCAGACCTCATGGCATTCGTAGTAGTCGCACTCATTGAATTTAACTACACCCGCCAAATAGAGCGGATCATATTCTGAAGGATCAACTAATTCAGAGTCCATCGGACCTCCCAAGGAAGCAACCATGACATCGAAGCTTTACACCTAGTGAAATCCTAGCATCGACATGGCGAGAGCGAAGCCTCATGGTACTCTGAAGCTTGAAATGAGAGCGAAACCGACATCACAAGCGTCTTCGGAGAACCCACGCACCCATATCGTGCCAAGCAGGGAAACACGGCTACAACGAAGGGAACGCACCCTCCAGATTGTAGATCGCCTCGAAGAACTCTATCCCGACGCAGATTGCTCACTCAGGTTTAAAAATCCCTTCGAACTTCTTATTTCCACAATTTTGTCGGCCCAATGCACAGACAAACGGGTCAATCTGGTGACTCGGGATTTATTTAAATGGTGGCCAAACCCTCACAAAATGGCAGCCGCGAGCATTTCAGAACTAGAAAATGCAGTGAAAACAACGGGATTCTTTCGGGCGAAGGCCAAAAACATCCAGGGTTGCTGTCGCAAACTCGTTGATCAATTCGATGGAAATGTCCCGCAAACAGTTGAGGAACTGACATCCCTGCCGGGAGTCGGCCGAAAAACGGCAAACGTCGTCCTCGGCAGTGCTTTTGGTGTGGCTGAGGGTGTTGTTGTCGATACACACGTAGGTCGCATCTCTCGTCGACTCGCCCTGACAAAAGCAAAAGATGCCGTTCGGGCAGAACGGGACCTTGTACGGGAAATTCCACGAAACCACTGGGTCGCCATAAGCCATCGTTTAATTCAGCATGGCAGGGGCACCTGCCTTGCTCGCAAACCTCGCTGCGCGGGCTGCGGACTTGAAGACCTTTGCCCACGAGTAGGACTCCCAAGGCATTTGAAAATCAGGACGAGAATCTCAAGGTAACCCTAGAGACACCTCAGTACAATAGCATGATTGGTCAGATTGGCCAGATTCGTGGCTGGGCAACGCACCCCACGCAACAGGTTATTGCCGTGGAGATTTACATAGACGGTGAGCTATGGTCAGAGGTTCCTGTGGGTGGACAGCGTATTGATGTCTACAACGCATTTCCAAACTATGTAAACTCTGATTTCTCAGGCTGGGCGCAGACCATAAACTACAAGGACTTCGACGAAGGCTTTCACGACCTGGAAGTCAGAGCATACACCACACTCAACAGGTACAACTCTGCGTTTGGGAAGTTTTGTGTGGAAAAGGTGCCTGGTGGTAACTTTATTTCAGACCCCAACATCATTGACTTCAGATCACTGGATAGGATTCACATGGCTCAGAATGCTATCCTGTTACAAAAGATCGAAATCGACGGTGAGTTTTACAACATGGAACTTCACTGGGATACTAGCACACAGGGATTTATCGTTGAACAGGTAGAGCCCTATGTGGACATTGAC
>WLWE01000327.1_pt1 | contig 42707 bp, 39 predicted proteins | sample 6718301 | NCBI WGS metagenome assembly WLWE01 (sample SAMN12718691, study PRJNA515312) | sponge metagenome | isolation source: marine sponge | host: Mycale hentscheli | place: New Zealand: South Island, Marlborough, Capsize Point | collected 2003-05-01
CGGGACACAGATAACGACTACGTCAGCAGTCGCGATGCACGAAGTATCCGTGGTCGCCGTGAATCCCCCTGAGAGAATCTCACGGACATCGGCATCAGTGACATCGTCAACATGCGAGCGCCCTTGGTTGAGTTCCTGACTGACTCTCTCAGATGTATCTAGTCCCACAACCTGGAATCCCGCTCGAGCGGCCTCGACCGCAAGCGGCAGGCCGACGTAGCCGAGCCCAATAACAACGAGTTTGGAAGCCACGGTCATTGAACTTTCGGACTACTTTGACCGGACGGTCGAAATGCACGAAGTGAGCAGATGACGTGATCCACATCAGCGTCCGATAGATGCTCTCCGATAGGAAGGCTGAGTTCACCCCGAGCCAGCGTCACAGCCCGTGGAAAACTCGCGGGCGGTGAGTCCGCGTGAAACGAAAACTCAGCCAGGCTTTGTGGGTAGTGAATACCAGTGGGTACGCCCGCATCCTCAAGATAGCTCCTTACGGCCGAGCGGTCAGGCACCACAATCGCGAATTGATGCCACCCATGGAGTCCGTCATCAGGTACCGTGGGCGGGCTTATCCAACTTAGGTCCGTCAGGGCTTCCAGGTAGGTGCTAGCAATCTCTCGACGCCTCGAAAGCCACTGCTCGAGATACTTCAACTTCACACCAAGGACTGCTCCTTGAATCGAATCCATTCGTGAATTGCGTCCAACAATTTCATGGTCAAATTTCTGCAGGCGCCCGTGGTTCGCGATTCTTCGAACTCGGTCAGCCAGATTCGAATCAGACGTGGTGACTGCACCGGCATCACCAAATGCTCCAAGGTTCTTCCCGGGATAGAAGCTGAAGGCTGCCGCATGGCCCATCGAACCCACCATGCGTCCACGACGACTGGCCCCGTGCGCCTGAGCTGCATCCTCAATAATCAGTACGTCGCGTCTTCCAACGCAGTCCAATCTCTCTCGCAGTTCTTCGACGTCCGCGGGATAGCCGTATAAGTGGACTACCACTACAGCGCGCGTTTGGGGAGTTAGTGCAGCTACCACCTGTTCGAAATCGAGTACGGCTGATTCACCTACGTCGACCAAGATAGGTGTAGCGCCAACCCGGAAGACCGCTTCACTGGAAGCAACGAATGTCATCGCTGGAACGACAACTTCGTCTCCTCGTCCGATCCTCATTCCTTCGAGGATCAGTTCCAGAGCATCTGTACCGTTCGCGCACGCGATACAACTCTCCGCATCAACGTAGTTGGCAAATGCTGACTCGAAGGTGCGGACCGGAGCGCCATTGATGAAGTCTGCCGCTAGGAAGGTGTCATCAATAACCTGCGATATCTCAGGTTCAAGTTGTTCTCTCTGCCAAATCAAGTCCAGGAACTTCATCAGATTCTCCGAGCAGGATTACCTGCGTAGGTTCCCGGCTCAACGATATCGGCAGTTACGACACTTCCGGCGCCTATGACGACTTGAGAGCAGATTTTCACTGGCAGGATGGTGGCATTTGATCCAATGCTCACCCAATCACCTACGAAGGTCCGTTCCCACTTATCTCTATCTCCTTGGGCAGGACCACCACGCATTCGATCGTTCACAAACATCGCTCCGTGACCGATGAAGCAGTCCTCGCCGACGGTGACCAGCTCGCAGATGAAGGTATGTGACTGAACGCGAGTACGTTGCCCAATTGATACGCCTTTTTGTATTTCACAGAATGGACCGACAAAAACATCGTCACCCAAGATTGCTTCGTAGACATTCGATGGCTGCATGATGACGACACCGTCACCGCATGTGATGTCACGAATGGTTGAGTCGCGAATTTCGAACGTCACGACTTGCGACCCAATTTGCTGTGCGTCGGACGATCGTTGAGCGAAACTTCCTGTCCGGTTTCGATGGACTCGTAGATGGCGAGAATCAATTCCAGGCTGCGGCGTCCCTCTGAACCATCTACCAGTTGACGAGAGTTGTCACGAATGCAGTCAACCACGTGCTCAAGGTACATCCGGTGACCAAACCCATACACGTCCGGCGGATTTACAGAGAAATCCTCCAAAGTCACCGAGTCGGCCTCCACCAAGTCAGAGAAGTTCCACGTCTCAAGCCTGTTCAGGGCGAAACCACCAACCACGATTGTTCCCTTCTCCCCAAGGAGGGACAGAGAACCCTCCAGATCGATAGGACGAGTTGCAGTGGTCGCCTCAACAAGTCCAATTGCGCCCGAGGCGAACTTCAGCACCGCAACGGCAGTGTCCTCAACATCAATGTCAACGAGTGCCGTTCGAGCAACGGCATAGACGCTTTCCACTTCCCCCATCATCCACTCCAGTACATCAATGTGGTGGCTTGCCTGGTTCGCTAGGACTCCCCCATCTTGTTCCCAGGTACCACGCCAGGCGTCCTGCCGGTAGTAATCATCGTCTCGACACCAACGCACCCGGACTGTTCCCATCACCATTCTTCCAAGCCGTCCGGCTTCCACAGCCTCCCGGGTGCGCCTGATGGGGAGGTTGAAGCGGTTTTGCTTGACTACGAAGAGCTTCACTTGATTCTTGGCGCACGCCAAGATCATTTGGTCCGCATCTTCAAGTGTCAGCGCCATAGGCTTTTCGACGACTACATGCACACCCAAGTGTGCGAGGTCGCTAGCCGTCTCTGCATGGTTGCCTGAAGGCGTACAAACGTTTGCAACGTCAACTTCTACGGATTCACACAACTGCTGAATGTCGCTGAATGCCGGGACGCTATACGTCGATGCGAAGGCGGCTGCTCGTTCGTCATCGGTATCGCATACACCTGCGAGGTACGCGCCCTTAACAGCCCCGCTACTCAACAACTCTGCGTGGCGCTTGCCAATGCGCCCACATCCCACGACCGCGAATGCCAAATCAGGAGTCAAAACGACTCATTCCCGTTGTCGAGTCTTGCCGAGTTTGGGTCCAAGATGCACTTCTCTTGGAGAACATTCAACAACTCCTCGGCAAACTTTTCGTAGTTGCGCTCCGCGTCAAATGAAGATGCCCATCGTTGCGCACTTCTACGCCTCCAGCCATGCTTTGTGGTCTCCGATTGACCGGCCATGTCACTAAGCATGTCAGCGACAAGATCCGGTCCGGCAGAGCCTGGGATCAGACGCCCTACCGACTCATCCACGATTTCATTATTGCCACCGACATCGGTCGCAAAAAGTGGAATCCCGCAACTGGCTGCCTCCATAAGGGTTACCGGAAGTCCTTCAGATTCGCTCACGTTGCAAAAGACATCTACCGGATTTCGCGCCAGCCATGCACGAACCTGGTCATGGGGGAGTTCACCCAGAAAGTGCGCCTGGTCCCCCAACGGAGAAGCTTGCGCTACGAGATCCTGCTTGTCCGGGCCATCGCCAATATGCGTCCACTCGAACTTGACCCCTCGAGCGCGCAACATTAGGAGGGCATCAACAAGCAAATCAACGCGTTTGACCGGTACGAGAGACGAGCAACTGACGACCCGAAGGATTCCGTCGTTAGATGATTGCGATATTCCCGGCGCTGCATCAACGCCGAGATAGGCATAACTCACCTTGCCGCTCAAGTCCGGATATCGGGAACGCAGGTAACGCTCTCCAGTCTGAGATGCTGAGTAGACCTTGCTGACCGAATCGATCAATTGGCGCTGAAATGGAATGAAATTCAAGCGATCCCGCTCCGCGTAGAGGTCGTATCCGTGCATGCGGGTAACCATTGGAACACCACTTGACATCAGCTCTTCCGCAACACCAAGCGCCTCCGGCACACTCCACCAGGAGTACACAAGAGTTGGGTGCTCCTTCATTTGTGGAAGCAAGTGCTTCCGAGCCCAACGCCTACCCGCACTAACTCGCGTCCAACGCCGAGCGACTATGGCTAGCGTGCGCAGTGATCTGTGTTGCTGGCTTTCAACTTCCCGACGTACGTCACCAACAAACATGCCCCTTACCGTGTCAAGGGCCATTTTTCGAGGGGAGTTCGCGAGGGTCGTATCCACCTTCTGCGTCGCAGCAAGCCTCGGAGTCTCTTCGGAACGCGGGGGTGCGGTAGGAACGAAATGAATTTCGAAATGACGAGACAAAACCGCAACTTCGCTACCAAGGAATGAGTCGTCGGGGCCACGAAAAGGAAACGACCGAGTCAAAAATATGAGCCGAGGCCGAATCGGGTTCACGACAAATAGGCTAGTGCGAAAGGACTGATGCGAATAGGCAGCCTGGCGCACGACGAGGCGAGCTTGTGCTGGCCGGACTATATGAAATGCTTACTCAAATACAAATTCACCGCGAGTCGGAAGAGGACAGCACTCTAATTCTTTCGGGGCGTCACAAGAACATCGCCCCGATGCTCAACAAATGGGAGCGCCCTGGTCCGAATTGGCGTAAATGCTCCCCACCCCCGAATCGAAGCCCGGTCAGCCGCACCAACGACCCGCTACACTTCGTACCGGCAGAGAGCCGCATCCGTCTCTCACGGTTACGAGGCACCTTGTTGTGAAAATCGCGTACCTGCTCACCTGGTCTGGAGATGAACGGACGGGTGTCTTCAAGAAAGTTGCGGATCAGGTCGCTAGCTGGGACCGACTTGGCGCTGAGGTCGCGCTTTTCGTTGCGACTACTCCATCAGCCCAGAAATCTTGGAGCGAGGCAGGACCTGCCCGACATATCGAACTGTACAGAAATGCGCTTGAGTCCATATGGGTTCAACGACCACTGATTCGAGCACTCCAGGCATGGAAACCAGACATCACATACGTGAGAACAACACCCCGACAAGCCGTCGTTTCTCGACAACTCAACAAGCTGCCGTATGCAGTCGAGATTCAAACCGACGACATCGCTGAGTCGCGTGGCCTATCCGTTCCCCGACATGTGACAACTCTGGTCACGCGACGTGCTTGCCTGAATGGTGCACGTGGGATGGTTTTTGCCAGCCGAGAACTCTCCGAGCGAGCAAGTTATCAGGGCTTCTCAGCGAGCAGAATGGTGCTCGCAAACGGTGTAGACCTTTCGCGCATAGAGCCTCTTCCCCCAATTCAGGAACGGGAACGGTCTCTGCGTTTCGCATTTATGGGGCTTCCCGGCTTGCCTTGGCATGGCCTTGATCAGGTTATTGAACTCGCTGAAATTCGACCCTCATGGCTCTTTGACATTATTGGCCCAAGAGCCGATAGAACGTCATGGCCCCCAAACGTTCAGGCTCATGGTGAGCTCACCGCGCATGAGTATCGACCGATACTTGCGCAAGCCGATGCAGCGATTAGCACCCTTGCGTGGTTTCGCAATGGAATGCACGAAGGATCACCCTTGAAATCACGCGAGTACTTCGCACTTGGGCTTCCCGTCATCGGGGGATACCTGGACACAGATGTCCCTGATGGGGCTGACTTCTATTTGCGTATCCCCAATCGCGAGGGCGCAGCAGCGCATCAGGCAGATGACATTGAAGTGTTTGCAAAGAGTTGGAGAGGGCGGCGCATCAATCGTCAGGCGATACACATGATTGATCAGGAAGCCAAAGAGAAGAGACGATTGGCTTTTCTGCAAACCTTGATCGAAATCGAATCTTCGGGTTGAGTTCCACAGACGCCCATTATTGCGGCCCGGCCGTTCAAATTAGCCAAATTACTCAGTCGCCCACTTTGCACGGTCAAAAATCTGTGCTCACCACGTATCGAAGCCATCACCGCGCTCGACTGTAGGACGCCCCCCCCCAGATTTCCATGTCATCACATGACTACTAGCGCGGTCACGATGAGACAGAGCCGCAAGGCGCTTGCCTACGTATTCTTGGAGATCGACCAGGGTGCCGTCGGCGCCCATCAAGCATCTACGCCAAGAAACGACCCTTCCGCATCGGAGACCTTCACCCTAGGGCGCGACTACAGTCGAGGTTGTGGACACCACTTCGCCTCAGGTCACTGTCGGTATGGCCACGTATAACGGTGCCACCTATCTCGCCGAGTCAATTACGTCGATTCTCAGTCAAAACTTCCAGGACTGGGAACTCCTGATTGTGGACGATAACAGCGCGGACAACAGCGTCGAGATCATCAGTAGATTTTCAGACTCGCGAATTCGACTCTTAAGGAACTCGGAGAACCTAGGACTCGTTGCCACTCGCAATCGAATCATGGATGAATCGAGGGGAGCATTCCTGGTATGGCTGGACCAAGACGATCTCGCGGCAAAGATTCGCCTCTCCACCCAGGTGCAGTTTCTCGAGAGTAATTCGCACATCTCTGCGTGCGGTTCCTTTACCGAGACTCTCATCGAACAGGATGGGCTCCCGCCACGGCAACGCCTACAAGTGCTCCCGACGAGCCACCGTGACATTCGGGCTGCGCTGCCCTTTCTTAATCCGATGGCCTGCAACACGGTCACCATGCGGACCCAAGACTTTCGCGAGAGAAGCCTCAGATTCCGACCCGAGTTCGGTAACTCATTGGATTACGACATGTGGAGTCAAGCCTCGGATCGTCTCCTGCTTGAAAATATTTCCCACCCTCTAGGGGCCTACCGAGTGCACCCGCACCAAACATCGCGAGGTGCGGCGCTTGAACTAATGAATCAGCACGCCATACGAGTTCAAGTAGAACTCATCGAGCGATCGCTTCGGATTCCGGTATCGACTGCCCAGCGCTCGCTCCACGCGAGCGCAACAATTGCGCCACTTAACATTGCTGACGCAGAGCATCTCATGGAGATTGCGTCCTGGTTCACCTCGCTTCGACAGGCCAACCTCCGCCATCGATCTTTCGATGTTGAATCGTTTGACGAAATGCTCGTGCGCCAATGGACCACTTGCCTGCGCGCGGCCTATACAGCCATGGACCAAGCCTCATTCAGGCGCGCAGCCGCTCGGGGGACAAGGCGAATTCACCCAAAGATCCGACCCGCTATCGGAAGTCTGACGTCAGGCGTTCGCAGACGAAGAATCCAACGCACCCGGCCGGCGGTTTCACGTACTGCTTTCTGACGCTACGCGACACGCCAGGTCGGCAATTCGAGCAGACCAGTGGCTAGGGACTTCAAGCAGTCGAGATCAAAGAATTTCGGGAAGGCGTCTCCATCGGCCAGGCATCGCTACTCACTGAACTGATGGGACCGGGATCCAAGCTGTCCCGAGACACAATTTCCACTCACCAGCGGAACGTCAAATCAAGATCTCCGGCTCCCACGTGATAGTCCTCCAGACGGCAGGACTCCTGGAGACCCCAGTTCTCGTCCCAGCATGCCGCGGCCAGATGCTGCGGGCTTCAGTGCTGAGGACAATACGAGAGGCATTCATCGTCGGCACCAGTCAAGTCACTACAACCCGAGGTTCTCTGAGGGGCCTGCCTCACAAGAGCATCGCAAACCCGTCGTACTCAGCGAGCACTGCCCGAAATCTGCGACCAGCCTTCTCGCCAGGTAGGTAGGTCCATCAATCCAAGTGCCGAAAATTTGCCACAATCAAGGTCCACGTGTTTGGGTCGGAGCGCGACTGTCGGGAATTCATCCGAACTCGTAGCGGTGATTCTGGACCGCCCGTACCCTGCCGAATCTGCGATTTCGACAGCCCAATCAAACTTGGAGGCGGCTCCGCTGCAGCATACGTGGTAGGTCCCTGGCTCAGGTGAGTCTCTCATCACAGCAAGCATTGCGTCCGCGAGCACCGAGGTTGGCGTGGGATTACCCACGATGTCGGTGACCACGGACACCTCTCTGCTCGGGTCAGCAAGTTGATCGAGCAGTCGGGTAGGGAAATTCGAGCCTGTCCCACCCGAGTACAGCCAGGAGGTGCGCAGTACGAACGAGTCCGGGCTGTAGATGCTCACCAGGTGCTCGCCGGCGACTTTTGACGCTCCGTATACCGACACAGGCCGACACGCGTCCTCTTCGCGGTAAGGGCTAGCGCGTTCACCGTCGAACACGGCTTCGGTGGATATGTGAACGAGTCTGGCGCCGCATTCCTGAGCCGCCTGAGCCAGGTGCCCAGGGCCCAAGCCATTCACGGCCATAGCCCCCGTGGGGTCAAGGTGTGCAGCGTCGACGTTCGTCATAGCTGCAGCGTTAACGACCCACGCAGGTGCAACGCTGGCGACATAGCCGGCGACTGCCTCAGCGTCCCTCAAGTCCACCGAGCGGGGCGCCACCACCAGTTCCAAGCCAGTCTCGGTGGCGGCTGAGTGAAAAGCTGCCCCCAATTGGCCGGAGCTCCCGAAGAGTAAAGTCCTTGCCATACGGAGAGCGTAATCCGACCGCCCAGCACAGGAGGGTCATACATGGCGCAAGTGCTGGTAACGACCATCCCCTTCGGGACCCACAATCGCAAGCCATTGGATCTCTTGGACTCGCTAGGCGTTACCTACGAGATCAATCCGTTAGGTCGCCGACTCACCGTGGCAGAACTCGCTGAACTAGTGGCGGACGCCGAAGTCATCATCGCTGGCACTGAGCCCATCACGGCTGAGGTCATGGAGGCCGGCCGCAACCTCAGGCTGATAGCCCGAGTGGGCGTTGGCCTGGACAACGTTGATCTGATCGCAGCTCGCGAGCGGGGACTTCGCGTGACCTACACACCAGAGGCTCCTGCCGCCGCCGTAGCGGAGCTCACTATCGGGCTTTTCTTGTCCTTACTTCGCGGGATTCACACCGCCAATCTGAGCCTTCATGAAGGCAGGTGGGACAGAATCATGGGGCGTCGAATATCTGAGGTAACGATCGGGATCATTGGAACTGGACGGATTGGCTCACAGGTTCTGCGTGGCCTCACCGGCTTTGGATGTCCACGAATTCTCGTTAACGACCTGAATCCGCGCCCTGACCTCTTGCCTGAATTAGAGCTTGAATGGGTAGACAAGCAAACCATCTACAAGCAGGCGGATGTCATCAGTCTTCACCTCCCGATGACAAGAGAAACACGAAATATGGTCCGACGCTCACACCTTCTCACCATGAAGAAAGGCGCACTCCTCGTCAACACAGCGCGTGGCGGCATTATCAATGAGGCGGATCTAGCCGAGGTCCTGGAATCTGGTCATTTGGGTGGTGCTGCCATCGACGTGTTCGCTAACGAGCCGTACGCCGGTCCTCTCGCAGACCTTGACCGCACTCTCTTGACCTGCCACATGGGTTCGATGTCTGTCGACTGCCGCTCCCGCATGGAGATTGAGGCTACGGAGGAAGTGTTTCGACATTGTCGCGGTGAGCCACTTCATAACCTCGTTCCTGGGGAGGAGTACGAGGAACAAGAGCGCCGCTAGCGGCGGTTACAATCTGTTCTGCCGAACCCACCACTCAGCTTGGGGTACCTGGAAGGGGTAGTCCACATCGAGACCTCCGTCGTTCTTGAGTGGGTGGATGCGTTGGCCCATCCACTTTTGCGGGAGTAGGCCACCCTCTAGGTTGTCAAGATTCTGAGGGCGAACGATGGACACGCCCATATCGGCAAACCACACGTCGCCTTGAGAGTCACGATCACAATCCAGGGTGGCTGGGTCTCCAAAAGTTTCGAACGGCACGAACGGTTGGAGTATTCCTTCCTCGGTTATCCGGCGTGCTCGGAGGGGGCTCCACATGTTGTAGCGGGAAACAGTCACTGCTGAGTGCAGAGAGGGGTCTTGACGCAAAGCCTTAATTCCCTCACTCAGCAGTTGTGGTGAAATCGTTACGGCATTCGCCATGAGGAGGACATACAACTCTGGTTCTTTGCCCTGGTGGCTCAATTCGTCTCGGATCACCGTATGGGCGTGCAGGTACGCGTCCTCACCCAATGCCTCTTTGGTCGCCAAGCGCTGAGGCCTGTCAATGATGGTGGCATCAAACTCTTGGGCAACTTCAACAATCTCAGGGTCGTCCGTTGAAACGTAAATATGCTCAATTTCGGGAGTCTGGCGAGCAGCATCAAGTGGCCACCATGTCATCGGGCGGTTTGCAAGTTCCATCGTGTTCTTGCCGGGAAGTCCACTGGATCCCTTCCGACCAATGAGAATCGCCGCAATCACGGCGTCGGATCTCGTTCATCCGAGACCATCCGGATCTGCTCAAGTAGGCCGAGCCCCAGGTCGATGTAGGTAGAACTGATGATGCGGCGACCCGAAGTATCCTCGTGGCTGAAAGGTGTCAACCTGTACCTGCCTTCAAATGGTTCATCCTTGAAGGTGATGTCGATCTCGCCACCGAGAGTCTCTGCGATGGTCTCGACAAGCTCACGGCTCGTCAGCCGTTCCCGACCCGTGATGTGAAGCGCCTGCCCGTCGAACTCCGGTGAGAGAGCATCGAGGGCCAGGGCTGCAGCATCACGTATGTGAATATATTCGCGGACTTCTGATCCATCACCCCAGAAGTCCATGCGACCTTCCGTAACCGCCTGGGTGGTCAACCGAAGGATTGCGTTGTCGGCATCAGCCCGAGGACCATAGAGCGAGCCGAATCGGAGCAGTGTTGTACGAAGGCCGAACTCTTGGGACAGATCTGACACAAGGCTTTCCGCCGCACGCTTTGTTGTTCGATAAACCGATCCACTTCGAGAGTAGACGTAGACGCTGCTCGCATGAAGAAGTCGATGCACCCCTGAGGCCTGCGCGGCCTGCATCACAGCCAAGGTGCCGAGAACATTGACCGACACTGCTGTTTTCGGGTCTCTCCGCGCTTCGCCAAGGTCTGCAACAGCGGCGCAATGGTAGACAGCATCGCAGTCCGTCATTGAATTTGACAACGCGTCGAAGTCAAGGATGTCTCCGACAACCTCATGCTGGTCTGCCGATCGCCACGACGAAGGAAATTGATCGAAAATCACAACCTCGTGGCCACGATGAACCGCCTCATCAGCGATGTGGCTTCCCAGGAAACCGCTTCCGCCTGTGATCAGAATCCGCATACTTAGCCACCCGTCATGAGTTCAGCAACTCTCGAGTCTAGGCCCCTGAGATCATCGATGACGCAGACGGCTTCGGAGGGCGCTGATTGTTCTCCAGACCGGACGAAGATGAATGGAATGCCGGCCTCGAGCGCAGCATCGCGGTCGTGGAGGCTGTCGCCGACGAATAGACATTGACTGGGAAGGTAATTGTGCTGCTGTGTGAGGCTCATAAGGGTCGCGGCCTTGGGGGTCGGTCCGCCGTGAACAGACGTGAAGAAGTGCAGCATGTTGTGATGCTGCAAAACATCCACTACCTCTGAGGTCGGGACGGCTGATACGGCGTGAATGGGAACCCGCTTGCTGACTGCTGCCAGTGCAGGCGTGGCTCCGGGGATCTCGTCGGCAGCGAGGACGCGCTCCCGGACGGCAGAGGAAAAAGCCTCAACGAGGGCGCTCACCTCGTTGTCGGAAAGATCCACGCCAACTATCTCGCGGGATATACGTCCAATCTTTTCAACGCGGTTGAGACCTCCGTTAGCAAGATGGAAGTCCATGACGTCTTGGCGACATTGCGCAGGAAATAAGTTGGCGAACGCTTCCCCCTTAGTGGTGAGCGAATCAATCAGCACCCCGTCAACATCGAAAAAGATGGCTCTAGATTCCATCGCGCGACTACCTGAATGTCTTAGCGTGCAGGCGAAGTGATTCCTCGTTCTGAGCAAGGAAACGTTGCATGATTGCGGGTGCAGCAACCGTAACTCGAACAAAATTGTCCACCGGATACCCGTGCAGGGGACCGCGAATCGCAAAGTCGCGGCCACGTATTTCGTTGACAAGTTCCTGTGCGTCCTGCAGTGACGCACACTCGAGGAGAACAAAGTTCGTATGAGAATCGAAGGTCACGAATCCCATCTCCCGAAATCTTGCGATCAAGTACTCGCGTCCCTCAATGACCTTAGCGACGCGCCCGAGCGCCCAATCGAGATTGTCGAGTACGTACTCCGCGATGACCAGCGCCAGAGAATTGGACTGCGTTAGCGGCCGTAGTTTGTTGATTTCCACGATACGCGCTGAATCACCGACGCAATACCCGAAACGAAGCCCAGCGAGCCCCATAGCCTTCGAGAAGGTCTGAGTGACGACAACGTTGGCAAACTCATCTACCAGCGGAAGGGCGGTGATCGGCGTGAAGAGGCTGTAGGCCTCGTCAACGAGGAGTACCGCTCCGACAGCCATAGATTCCTCGGCCAGCAGTCGAAGATCGTCAATCTCCAGCACGCTTCCGGTCGGCTGATTGGGATTGGCGATCACAACAAGACTGGGTGAATGGCCTCGAATGGTCTCAGCAATTGCTTCCACATCAATCTGCAGCTTGTCGTCGAAAGAAATGCTCTTTATCTCGCCTCCGCACTTGGCCGCGAAGACGTCGTAGAGCCCGTATGAAGGATGTAGCGCAACCGCAACACCACCTTCATCCAAATACGTCTCGAAGACGAGCTGAACAGCCTCTGAAGATCCTGCTGTAATGGATACATTCTCGGGATCAACGTTGAGCCACTGAGCTATCTGAGCCTGCACGTGATCGGCATCGTGGTACGCGGCCAGATCGGTGGGGTCGATTTGCCGCAGGACCTCCTGCAGCCGATCTTCCTCCCAGCCGATTACGTCCTCATTGCGATCCATTCGCATTAGCCCAGTTCGGTCCTCAAAAGGCACGACTGTCCGGTGCACTCTGGAACTGCGAGCTGCGATCGGCGGAATGAACTGCCGAGTCATACCGTGATGCACCCGCGACATGGCGTGATGCCTTGTCTATTCATGGCTAGGTGCTGTTCGCGAAGGTGGCTGTATGCCGAACCCGTCCATAGACCTGATACCGAAACGTCTTCAATGCTTCCGGGGCTGAGGAAGGAGCGATAATCCACATCGCACGGATTCATCCGCCCGTCCCACCAGACAAAGGTTCGGCGCCAGAGGTCTGAGCAGGCTTCCTCGACTCCGTTTGGATCATTGTCGTAGGCGTTTTCCCAAGGGTTGTAGTCCACAAAGGCCACCTGGTCAACGAAGTCACTCCAGAATTCCTCAATAGCTGCATGATCTTGCCGCGCACGATCAAACGCCACACCGGACACTCGCGTGATCATGCGTGACTTCGGGTAGTCGCGCTCCTTGATTTCCATGAAGCGGCGGATGTTGCCCATCACTTTGTCAAAGTCACCATTGACGCGGAGCTGTGGGTAGGTCACTGGATCTGCAGCATCTGCTGAGAACACGAGGGTGTTGAGATCCGCCTGCAGAATGGCATGCGCTTTCTCTTCAGTCAGAAAGGTCGCATTCGTGTTCATTTTCAATCCAAGGAATTTGCCCGACGCGTACGCGAGCATCTCTTCAATGCCCTTCGTCAGAAGCGGCTCTCCCCGTGAAGCCATGGTGACAAAGTCGACGTTGCCCTCCAGCTCATCGACAACCCTCATGAACCGATCAAGGGGAATCTGCCCCATGTGGCCTTCCTTGGGCTTGGTCAAAAGGGGGTCGGTCTGGAAACAGAAGACACAGCGGAAGTTACAGATTGATGTCGGCTCAATCTGCACGCAGGGTGGAAAATCGTCCAACTCCTTTGTCACCGGAAAGATGTCGTAGCGGTAACGATGGAAAAGGTAACGACCCAAGTCTGCCTCCGGCAAGACGCTGATTTCCTGCTCCACATGAGGCCTCAGCCAGAACGCCGGAGTCACTGAGGGGTTCGGGTCCAAGAGATCATTTAGGGCTCGCGTCAAAATTTGCGTCTGGTACCCCGAATAGGTCCCAGCTGCAACCTTCGCTCGCTCCTTGATGAAACGGTCGGACAGGCTTCCCGCCGACTTGTTCGAACGGAGTGATCTCATGCTGTCGCCCTTACGATAGGGCTGCGCATTCAGCATAATTCTCCCCTGAGAGGTGGTTACGACGTGCCTAGTCTACTCATCTGGGGTCACGCTAATCCTCCTCCAACTGCCTTCCGGAACGTGATTCTTTGGCGCTCGTTCACTCCTGAGGGTGCCCCGTCTTCTTGGCTTTCACTACCTACGGAGACAACGGTTCGTCGCGAGAATCTGATTTCCGACTACAGAGATCTAATGCAGACGTTCGGGGAGTCAAAGGTGGGGACACAGGAACTAACCCACTTCACGCAGATCCGTCCAGGACTCAGTTATTGGTGGATGTCTCTACCGTCCATGCATTCACTAGAGGTGGCAAGCGTCCCATTCACCCTGGTGCGGATCATGCTTCTCGTACAAATCATCGCCGAAAAGCGTCCAGAAGCCCTCATCGTTACGGGACTCCCCCGAGATGTATCCAGGCTTGTTTATCGTTGGGCTCGAGCTCAAGGCATCACGGTGGACATCCAAAAGCAAGATTCTCGTGAGCGAGTGCGGCTTCGATCTCGTGTCGTTAGTAGGTTTCCCTCCTTGGCCGCCCTTCGCGTATTCACTGCACACCTGCAGGTGATCATTCGTGGACGGAATGACGCGGTCATGCAAGCAAATGGGTCTGATGTGACGGTTGTCGACTACACGGTTCCCAAGAAATCACCAGGACCACAGACTTCGCTGAATTCAACTTTTTGGGGTCCGCTACCGCAACTTCTGTCTGATCTCTCGATTTCTTCTAACTTCATTCATATGCCAGCTTCCCTAGCAACGGCCGAGAACATACTCGCTGACACCCAGGAGGCGCCGGTCACTAGCGAGAGTGGGAATCGGCATGCTCGCCTGTATTCCGCGCTGAACTGGAGAGTCTTCTTCAGGTCTCTGCAAGATTATTTTCGGCTTCGACGCATGGGGCGGTCGTTGCTCAAACATAAGCGAGCCTTCGAAGACGTCGGAGCTCAAATCCCTGTTGCTGAAGTACTTCGACCCGCTCTTTTGCGATTCTTTTTTGGACGAGATGCCGCCCTCAACTCTTTCACAATCAACTTATGGGATCGTTCGCTGTCCACATTGCCACCGCAGCGTCTTGGACTCTACCTCTTTGAAAACCAGCCGTGGGAGTTTGCTTTCCAAAGTTCTTGGAGACGAAACAACCACGGAACGTTGGTAGGGGTCCCCCATTCCACCCTGGTTGATTGGGACTTGCGCATATTCGGCCATGCGGAGTATTCGCTCGGAACCCTAGACAGCGATTCGATGCCATGGCCAGACTTTGTGGCGGTCAACGGCAACCTCATGAAGACTCGTGCTTTGCGCGCTGGATATCCCCAGCAGCGGTTACTCGAAGTTGAGTCTTTACGCTTCCAACGACAAGATCCCCTCGGCCCGCGCACGACAGACTACGCCCTCATCTTGGGGGAATACTCCACGATCTACAACGACTACTTGCTACACCAGACTCGAAACAAAGGGCTTACTCAAGAACTTCCCGCTGTATTCAGACCGCACCCACAAACGGGGCTTGGTGACCTGGATTCCGGGGATTTGGCAGGCATACGTGTGTGGGACGGTGACCTCGCTGAGGCACTCACCCATGCGGCCGTTGCGGTTGTGGGGAGTCACACCAGTGCATCTATTGATGCGTGGCTCTCGGGGGTACCCGTCTTGATTGTTGCTCATCCCGAGGCATTCGGCACGTGTCCTGCCGAGGGTCTACCAGGCGTCTCTTTTCTTTCAGATACTGACCCCGTACGGATGCATCCTCCGTCCTCTTCCTCTTTACCGGACACACGACACTTTCTGCATATATCTTCTGACCTTACTCGATGGCGACACGTAATACCGCAGCTACTGGATTGAGGACTCTGACATGACGACGCCAGTGCGCAGATTCGTAATTGTCGGATACGGCGGTCTCGCGAGGGAGCTACTCGACTCGTTGGCTTCTGCCGATTTTCGTCTGGGCAGTTACGAGTTCTCGGGCTTCGTCGCGCCAGATCCAACTGATTCAAAGCCAAAATCAGGAAGAGCCGGAAACGAGATCTTCCTTGAGTCGGAGTTCCTTGCACGACCATCGTGCAAATACTTCGTTCCAGCGATTGCCGACCCCTCTCGACGGAACATCATTGCCAATGAATATGAAGCTCAAGGACTCGAGCCTATTTCCTTCATCCACCCCTCTGCGCAGGTTAGTTCGGATGCATCCATCGGTACCGGAAGCATTGTTGGAATAGGAAGTTACCTCGGACCCGGATCAGTTCTTGGTTCTTATTCCGTTGTGGATCGGTACTCGTTGATCGGTCATGACGTCAAGGTTGACGACTTTTCTACAATTCATGCTGGAGCCAACCTCAGTGGTTTCGTGCAAGTTGCGTCACTGAGTGTCATCGGGGCCGCAGCCTGCCTTCTTCCACGCGTGCGAGTTGGACGAAACTCTGTGGTCGGAGCTGGCTCCGTGGTTACGAAGCATGTCCCCGACGCAACTACCGTTGTGGGGAATCCAGCCAGACCCTTGATTTCCGCTAAAGCCGAAAACATGTAGGTCGTCTCTCGCATCTCAGTGCCTGCCCGGTTGGTGGCGTGTCTCGAAGATACTTGGGCTCGCTCGCCCAAGGAACCATCAAGTTTCTCTTTTGCGAGAGAAGATCGGTAGCTTTAAGCCCTTGCTCAGTTATCAATCTGATTCCCGCAAAGAGCAGCGTGGGGATGAACCTGCTAGGGCGAGACAACGCAGTAACCTCAGTTCATGCGTCAGAGTCCGTCGCCACAACTACTCCTCGGCTTACCTCTCCGAAGAGCATTGCCGCTTTTGGGCCTTGCATTGCTTTTTCTTCAACTCTCATTCACTATAAACGCTTTTGGAGTTGCTCCAGAGGAACAATGGGTGTCATGGTCTCCAGATGGCGAGGTGATGGTGCTGAAGCGTGTCGAAGTGGACTTGCTTGAACGGCCCACTACATCGCTAGGTTTGGCTGGCTACGCAGGGCGGGAGAATTCTGTGTATTCCCGATTGGATCCCTCTAACACAAACCGTCTTGAAGAGCTAGCCCCTGAGACATTTACCGGGTATCGCAGCGAGGCCGGTGGCTATGCGCACATCGTTAGCTTCGCCTGGCGCAACCTTGGATGCAACTCATTGTCCTGTCTCCACTTTGCAAATGCCGGCCTTATGAGTTTGTCAGTCGTTGCAATTGCCATTGGCGTCGGCTTCCTGGGTAGTGCGGGATTGGGTTGGAGCTGGCTTCTAGCCTCTGCTTTCTCGCCATGGCTAACGTTGGCGGCACGCAATCTATTCTGGTCACCTTGGCTCTATTACCTTCCGGCCATCGCGACAATCGCCTACCTGCTAATCCGACACAGAGCACTGCGTATTGTGACCGCGGCCCTCGTTCCTCTCGCATTCTTTGTGAAGTTTTGGGGGTCGGGTTACCGTGAGTTCGTTACCATCTCCGTGATTGCAGCTTCAATGCCGGTGCTTGCGTGGCTCTTCGGGCAATCTCGCTTCGGAGGCCGGAGGGATTGCCTTATCCGCGTTGCGTGGGTGACCCTTAGCTCCATATTGGGTATGGCGAGTGCGCTCGCAGTTCACGCCTACTGGATGTCTGGCTCAATTCTCACAGGACTCAAGGAGATCTGGGAAGAGACCGTTTTGCGTCGCACGTACGGGGATCCTTCGAACTTCATCGGGGATTATGAAGCAGGGCTCACGTCTAACCCCATTTTTGTAGTCTGGCAATACATTTGGCCGGCCTGGTCAACCGATCTCTTCGCCTTCAGCTTTGACAAGAACGGCAGTTTGTTCACCATTGCAGTCGGTCCGCAGGCTTTTGCCCTAATTCTGGCTGTGGCCATCCTTGTCCCCGTATGGCGATTTGTCGCTCGCGACAGTTTGTGGATTCAAGATGCCGTGCTAGTCACTTTGGCGGTTTCTTCCACAGTCTTGTGGTTTTTCGCGGCGAAAGGCTATGCATACGTACACACGCATCTTCTCTTTTTCGTGTGGTATCTGTTCACGATTCCTGTTGTTCTCTTCACTGTTGGTCGATTCGTTACGCAACAATCACGACGTTACATTTTCAAAAATCAGGCCCACCGACTATAAAGACGCAACGACAAACGCATCTTGGCACTGGGCTGTAGTGCGCGCGTCTCGGTGCAGTAGGTGCATAAACCTCTGGCGCTGAAACAAAATTCCAACTCGTGATTTCAGTGCCCGACGACGATTGCCTATGCTGGCGTCATGCACAAGAACTCGTTGGATCTCATGTCGCTATTTTTCACGGGCTACCTCTCTAAATTCGGTGATCAATCTATCCGGGTCCTCGATGTTGGTAGTCAGGGTGTAGACGCCGATGCCCGCACTTACCGCCAACTGTTTGTGAGAGAGAACTGGCAGTACCAAGGCCTTGATATCGCCGAGGGTCCTAACGTTGACGTGTGCGTATCAGACCCATATGTTTGGCACGAGGTACCCAGTGATGCATTCGATGTCGTAGTCTCCGGTCAAACACTGGAACACGTTCCGTTTTTCTGGAATCTCGTTTATGAAGTTGGTCGCGTGCTGCGACCTGGTGGTCTTGCATGCCTCATCGCTCCATCGGGAGGTTACGAGCATCGGTACCCCGTGGATTGTTGGCGTTTTTATCCTGATGGCTTTTCCGCTCTATCTACTTGGCTTGGGTTTGAACTTCTCGACACTTTCACGGATTGGTCGCATTACTGGGGTGATTCCGTTTTGATTCTCAAGAAGCCCACATGGACTAGTGATGAGCGTCAAGCTTTCGAGCACAGATGGCATGTCGCCATGTCTCTTCTACCAGGCAGCCACACCTTCACCAACATCACGTTTGAGGCGACCGCAGAAGCAAGTGTTCTCGAGGCGTCACCCGAGGGAATTCTCAGCGAACTTGCGACTCACCGCAGCACCCTTTTGCGCACTGGCTTTCATCGGGTTCAACGTGCTGCCTTGGAGCTGCTCGGGCCGCGTATAACGCGCAGCGCCGTAGGTGTTCGCAATCAAGTGCGCTCAGGCAAAGCGCCATCTGCCAACTAGGCCGCGGTTCCTACGATTCACTACCCTCAAGACCATTACGCGTAAAGACGAAAATATGACTCTTCCTTTCGGGAAACTCTGCCTTGTTGGAGTAACTTAAGTCAAAACCACTCCTTCGAAATTGCGCCACGTAATCTCTCGGATAACCCTGATTGCGCTCGGAAAGGTCAAGAAGAACCCCGCTTCTAGCAACCCGACAAATTTCAGAAACAATCGGGAAGCTCGGATGAACCAGCTCGATAGTTGCGCCGTTGCTGTATACGTAATCCACCGCATTCGTTGCGAAATTCATAAGGTAGCGCTGGAATAAGTCATGTCGAATGTCGGCAACATGAAAGACCTGCGAATACTCGCAGGAAAAAAGATCTAGCGCGGCCTGACTCGCATCAACGCCGCATAGGTTGCGGTACCCCTCACCGTAGAGTTGTGCCATATCGGATCCACAATTGCACCCCAACTCCATTAAGGAATCTGTTGGTCGTGTGTACTCCAAGACCTTGTCAATGAGTAATGTCCTGTGGGTATGCAGATACTGTTCCGGATTCCATCTTGTGCCTGTGGAGGCCGCAGCCCACCCGCGAGCATCCTCAATCCTCGGCCAAAACCAGAGTGCCTTTGCAAACAGTCTCTGCGTGCTTGAGGGTTTGCGGCGAGGGTCGATTCCCAATACGCGATTGAAGTCAGCGTCGTAAACGATGCGGCGAAAAAAAGTTTTGCCAGCAACAAGCCTGGTGTTTCTGAAGACTTTCCACTCCATGTTGATTGAAGCTCTACCCCTCACGGTGGTAATGACCGTCACCTCAATCCCTAATCTCCCGACATCAATTCATCCCAATGCGCATCCAAGAAAGCCTGACCTATGGTTGGCATCGCATAGATGCTGCCTGGTGGCCCTATTTCAGCCCTACGAAATAGTCCAACGTCGCGAGCTTTCTTCCAAAAAGCCTGCTGCTTCGCGTCTTTCAACGTCCATCCATTCAATTTACGCTGAAGAGCCTCATGTACGGTCCTTCGAATTTCCTCCGCTGTGTTGCGTTGAAAGCCTACGCCCCGTCTCTCATACTCGTTGCTCGTGTGATGCAGATACCCCATCATTTCCCCTAGGTTCAGTACGCGGCCGGAGGATTGATGCCTCAACAAGACCGGCGTTACATGTACTTCCGGGACTGGCATGAACGGCTCGAAGGGGATCAAATTTGTGACGACAGCTGGAACACCAAACGCGTACCCCAATTGATCGATTCCGGAGGCACTTCCAGCAATGCCAAGATAAGCGTGGGCGTAAAGGAAGACGTCAAGGAAATCGGACTGCTCTTCGCAAAATGGATAATCAATAAAGCGTTCGTGGTTTACTGGAAACACCTCTGACGCAGCCCGCCCCATACGCACAACCCAGAAACCTGCATCCAACAAGTCACGGACCATGGGCTCGTACGAAGCGATGTCGGGGTTCCGATAATTGTGATAACTCCAATCTCTATGTGGGGACACTTTCTGAAGGTAAGCATCGTCTCTTATGTGTAAGCAGACGTACTGGGTCGTCGGGACTATGCCAAATTTGGCGCATGCACGCCATCCCTCTTGGACCTCTTGTCGACTAAAGGCGAGTTGCGGTGCCTGTGGCCACAGGAGCCCTGTATGGACAATTCCACTTGAAGTCGGGCTTCCGCAAAAAAACGACTGCAGCACGCCTTGAGTTTGACTTCTTACGGTCAACTCATTCACCGCGGGCAGGAGCAGTTGAGCCATGCGAGAAACCCTGCAATCAAGCACACGAACAGTCGGTACAGACGGCCCAGCGCGCAAATACATCTTCCGCAACTGCTCATTACAGGCATCTGCAGGCATCAGAAAGACATTTGTAGATCTGATCTGTTGTGCTTCTTCGGAAACGATTAGCGCGAGAGCCAAATCGGTTTCGGAAATAAAATGACCGATCTTCTCTGATCGAATTCGTGCGAAGCGAAATCTCCGTACGGGTCGCATGACAAAAACCACAGAAACAAGCACCCACAACGTCGCGAGCTTACCGAATTGAGCGACGACGTATAAAAGGAATACCGCCGCGCCCTTGAGCACTGGATACCGCTTGATGAAAGCGGCCAGTGCCGAGTCTTTAAACACCCCCTAACACTAGCCACCGGAAACACTTGTCACAAAGTTCCAATAGACTCAGCAATTGATGGAGAGAGGTGGCTGTGTCTGACTCCGTTTTCTTGATTGCCGAAGCTGGCATCAACCACAATGGTGATGTTGATAAGGCTTTGGAGATGGTTGAGGTCGCCGCCACTTCGGGTGCTGACGCCATAAAATTTCAAACATTCACCGCTGATGCCTTGGTCACTGAGAATGCAAGTCTGGTTGACTACCAAAAGGGCACCGGCACCGCCAAATCCCAGCATGCACTGTTGCGCGATCTTGAGCTAAGCCGCGAAACTCACAAAATTCTCGCAGCAGAGGCACATCGACATGGGCTTGTTTTTCTTTCAACCGCGTTTGATCTCAGAAGTCTAGAAATGCTGGATTCGTTTAACGTACCGTTCCTTAAGGTTCCCTCCGGCGAAGTCACAAATTTTCCCTACCTACAGGAGGTCGGGCGACGAGGTAGGCCGATTTTCCTCTCGACTGGCATGTCAACTCTGCAGGAAGTCACCACTGCTATCGCAGTCCTTTGTGACACTGGTCTCGCCCGTCAAGACATCACAGTTTTGCACTGCACTAGTTGCTACCCAACCGACTACCGGTTCGTCCATTTGCGCGCCATGGTGACCTTACGAGATGCCCTCAATGTAAAGGTTGGTTATTCGGATCACACGCTAGGCCACGAGGTTGCTGCCGCGGCTGTCGCTCTCGGTGCTTCGGCACTCGAAAAACACTTCACACTCGATCGCGACCTGCCAGGTCCCGATCATCAGGCGAGTGCAGATCCGGGCCAACTCAGCGCGTACGTTGCTGCGGTTCGCAACGTCGAAAGGGCTCTTGGGAGTGAAACAAAGACTCCACAACCATGCGAGGAACAGGCACGAAAATTGGTCCGAAAGTCAATCGTTACATCAAGGCCCATTCGGGCCGGCGAAACCCTCACCCCTCACAATCTCACGACGAAACGACCGGGCACAGGGATATCCCCCATGACGTGGAATGAAATTCTAGGGCAGACAGCTGCACGAGACTTTGACGAAGACGAGATTCTCGAGACATGAAAACTGTATGCGTCGTTTCTTCAAGTCGAGCAGACTACGACCTCTTACGGGGAGTAATCCAAGGTGCACTGGACTCCAAATCCTTAGATTTGCAATTGATCATCACAGGTATGCATCTTGATTCCGCCTTTGGTGACACGTGGAAGGTGGTCGAGGCCGACGGCTTCCCAATTTCCTGGCGTGTGCCAATGCTTGACGACTCCGACGATGGTGCCGGAGTTTCTCGGGCTATTGGCCGAGGAGTGCTCGGCTTCACGGACGCTCTTGAGGAGCTCTCGCCCGACTTAATTCTTCTCCTGGGAGATCGATTCGAACTACTCTCCGCAGCTGCTTCGGCGCTCGTAATGAGAATTCCGATCGTGCACATACATGGTGGAGAGTCAACCGAGAGGGCATTCGACGAAGCAATCCGACACTCCATCACCAAAATGTCGGCCCTACATTTTGTTGCAGCTGACGCTTACCGACAGCGAGTGATTCAACTAGGGGAGGACCCAAAAACTGTTCACGTGGTCGGCGGACTAGGCGTTGACGTAATAGCGCAGACATCGCTGATGACGTCAACAGCGCTCGAAGAACAATTGGGTATTTATTTTCTCGACAGAAGTCTGTTGGTGACATTTCATCCCGTTACTTTGGACTTTTCTTCCTCAGAGGATCAACTTCAGGAACTGCTTGCTGCTTTGAAAGAATTTACTGACACAACGATCATCATGACGAAACCCAATGCCGATACCGAGGGACGTCGCCTGATCGACATGCAAGCAGAATTCGCGCGCCAAGTGGAGCACGCCCACGTCTTTGCCTCTCTTGGAAATCCAATGTACCTATCCTGTCTAAACGCAGTTGACGTCGTGGTGGGAAACTCTTCCAGTGGGCTGCTGGAGGCCCCTTCATTAGGCATCCCAACTGTGAACATTGGAGGTCGTCAGGCTGGTCGTCTGAAGGCGACAAGCGTTATTGATTGTGAGCCTGAGCGATTCGCCATACATCAAGCGATTGATCTCGCATTGACGCCTGACTTCAGACAAAGGAGCCAAAACACGATTAACCCCTACGGCAAAGCAGGTGCCAGCAAAAGAATTATCGAAGTGCTTGAGAGGGTGGATCCGTCAGACTTCACTTTCAAGCCCTTCTATGATCTATCGGTCAATCCAAAATAGAGTTTCCCTATGTTGGTGTTGGAACAGTGTTGAGGAAGCGGCTGCAAAGCGAATCAAAAACTTACGACGCGATCGTGTGTGTTCAGGGTTTAGGTTTCGTTGGCGCTGCCATGGCTTTGGTCGTGGCGTCTGCACGCCGCGATAATGGCACGGCTAGGTATCTAGTAGTCGGCGTTGATCAAGATACCGAATCAGGCCGGGCACGAATTGAAGCTCTCAGTCAAGGGGATTTCCCCTTTCCCAACACCGATCCCATGCTCCAAGAGCAACTACAACAAGCCATAAGTGTGGGGAATCTCTATGCGACCCACGACGAGTCAGTATTCCAGTGGGCAGACGTGGCACTCGTGGACGTCCAACTGGACGTTGACTTTTCGGTTGCGCCGCCCGAAGCAGATCTTGGTTCATTCAAACGAGCAATCCGCACGCTGGGTCAACATATGCCGTCGGGTAGCTTGATTATCGTTGAAACAACAGTGCCACCGGGCACTACCGTCAATGTGGTCGCTCCAACCTTGGCATCCTGTCTGCAAGATCGCGGTCTGCCACACGATGCAATTCATGTCGCTCACTCCTATGAGCGTGTGATGCCTGGTCCCAACTACTTTGATTCAATCGCAAAATACTGGCGAGCATTCGCCGGAATGAGCAGTGATTCTGCGGCTGCTTGTTCTAAATTCCTGGAGACCATCGTTGACGTTTCTAATTTTCCGCTCACCGAACTATCAAGCCCAACGTCATCAGAGACAGCCAAAATCCTAGAAAACAGCTATCGCGCCATCAACATCGCGCTGATGGATGAGTGGGGTCACTTCGCTGAGGCAATCGGTATTGACTTGTTCGAAGTTATTCAAGCAATTCGAGTTCGTCCCACACACTCGAATATACGACAGCCAGGCCTGGGTGTCGGCGGTTACTGCCTGACCAAGGATCCCTACTTCTCTGCCATTGCGCTGGAAAAGTTTTTTCCGCAGGCCCAGGTGAATTTTCCATTGACTACGCGTGCAATGAAGATTAATGAGGAAATGCCTGAATCAACTGCAATACGTCTTCGGGAGTTAATGGGGGGTGACTTGAAGAACAAACATGTTTTGGTGATGGGTGCTAGCTATCGTGGTGATGTAGGCGATACCCGCTACTCACCTAGTGAGACGCTCACAAGAATGCTCATGAATGCTGGTGCAAATATTCGTGTGCACGACCCGCTCGCCACTACATGGGATGTTCCTGAAATTCCCATTGAGCACGAGATTCCAGATCCCATGTATTTTGATGCCGTGGTCTTCGCAACCCCTCACTCAATTTTTCAATCCATCAATCTTGCCTCGTGGTTTGGTCACCACCGTCCCTGGATACTGGACAGCAACAATGTGCTCAGCGATGACCAACGTCATTACTTGACCGGCAGTAACGCAAACAAATTCGTCAGTGTCGGTCGAGGGTAATTGTGAAGACAATTCTGATCACTGGCGGCGCAGGCTTTATCGGATTTCACTTGGCCCGAAAATTGATTGATCGTGGGGACCGTGTTGTTATTGCCGACAATTTTTCTCGTGCAAGCCTAGATCCACATCTTTCCTCTTTGGCTAGACATCCTCATTGCATGCTAAAGAGTGTGGACTTGACCCAACGGCCCCCTTTGCCCGCAGACGCCGACACGGTTGTTCATCTAGCGGCAATTGTGGGGGTGCAAAATGTCATGGCACAACCCATGGAGGTTCTAAGCACGAATGTCACTGCATTGAAGGAAGTCCTGGCTCAAGCATCACAGTTTGAGAATCTCCAGAACTTTATTTTTGCCTCCACTAGTGAGGTCTACGCCGGGAGCGTAGCTACGGAATGTGCCCAGATACCAACGCCGGAAGACACTCAGCTCACGATCACCGATCCGGGAGATCCGCGCGCAACGTATATGTTGTCGAAAATTTACGGTGAGGCGATGTGTTTGTCCTCTGGTCTGCCCGTGACCGTCGTTAGACCACACAATATTTATGGGCCTCGCATGGGCCTCGCACACGTTATCCCTGAATTGTTACGGCAAGCTTGGTTCGCGGATTCTGGGTCGTCTCTCTACGTGGCTTCCGTGGAGCACAGTCGAACCTTTTGCTTCATAGCGGATGCCGTGAACTATCTGATTGCTATCCTTGACCGTCCAGGTACCGGCAATATCTACAATCTCGGAAGGCAAGAACCAGAGGTCTTGATCGGTGATTTAGCGCAGCAAATCATCGAAATTACAGGCAAGCGCTTGACAGTTGAGGCTTTGCCAGCGACTCATGGATCACCTGCACGTCGAGCCCCCGACATGCGGTCTCTAATTCAACTCACTGGCATACAACCTGTCTGCGATCTCAGATCTGGAATCCAGCACACCTTAGATTGGTATAGAAAAAATGTGTTTGTGCACGGCGAGGGAGAATCTCAATGATGCCTATCGCTGCACCTGACCTTCGAGGCAACGAAGCGAAATATCTCAACGAGTGCATTACTTCATCTTTTGTCTCATCAGTCGGTCCTTTCGTTGATCGATTGGAATCTGAGGTATCGCTAGCGACAGGATCGAGCGCATCCGTGGCAGTGCAATCCGGTACCGCAGGACTACATCTAGCATTGACCGCTTGTGGGGTTAAACGTGATGATCTGGTTGTCATTCCCACTTTCACATTCATTGCGACTGCCAATGCGATCAAGCACTGCGGCGCAGTACCATGGCTATTTGATATCGACCCCTCGTCGTGGACTCTTAATCCAGACTTAGTCGAATATGAATTGCGGCAGCAATGCAAATCTGGACCGCAGGGACCTGTCCTTGGGATGACGGGGCAACGTGTCGGAGCCCTCATGCCCGTGTACCCCTTAGGGCTGCCTGCTGACATGGCCCCTTTTGCAAAGATATCGGAGGAGTTTGGAATTCCGCTAATTGCAGATGCCGCCGCCGCGATCGGAGCCACTTACCGTAATCAACCCATCGGCTCGCTAGCGATGCTCAGCGTTGCATCCTTCAATGGAAACAAGACGATCACGTGTGGCGGTGGGGGAGCACTTTTCGGGATGGACGAAGATTTGTTGGATTACGCCCGGCATCTCAGTACAACTGCCCGAGTTGGACAGGCGTATGACCACGACAATGTCGGATACAACTACCGAATGACCAATCTACAAGCAGCAGTTGGCTGCGCTCAATTCGAAAGATTGCTGCTACTTCTAAAACGAAAACTAGAAATTCGACAGACTTACGATCTCTACGCACAGGCTGCTGACAACAACGTCCGTGCATTTCCAAGTCCTTCTTGGGCTCAATCTGCTAATTGGCTTTCCGGCTTTGTACTGGAGTCATCTCAGGAAACCCGCGAGGTCATAAGGCAACTGCACAAAAGAGGAATCGGCGCTCGTTCATTTTGGAAGCCAATTCACCAACAAGAGCCGTATCGAAATTCGCCGCAAACATCATGTCCAGTAAGCGATGAAATCTGGAATCGCATCTTGACGCTGCCCAGCTCAACTTCCTTAACGGACGAGGACCTCAATAATGTTCTTAGGACCTTCGAATTAGCCAGACGCGACGTCACCTAACCCCCGATTTAAGCCGCGTATACTTTCACTCGTGACTGGTGACGTCTTCCCCACTGCGAGTCGTCGTCGGACGGATCTCGACCGCCTCACTATTGGCGCCGATGCTCAAATTCAGGACGGCATCACAGCAATTGATGCGGGTCGTGCCCAGATTGCTCTCGTTGTCGATCATCAGGGACGCCTTGTCGGAACGTTAACCGATGGTGACATCCGTAGAGGACTGCTTCGTGACCTGACGCTTGAAGATTCGGTCGCCAAGGTCATGCATTGTGATTTTGGAAGCGTTGACCGAGGAACATCTGATCATGAAGCTCTGGGCATCATGCGGCTGAGGCGCTACCACCAAATGCCGGTTTTGGATGACGACGGACGCGTCACGGCACTGATCGTTCTGGAAGATCTCCTCTATCCCCCCCGACTCGAAAATCCGGTGCTGTTGATGGCAGGGGGCAAGGGGGAAAGATTACGACCACTGACGAGTGATCTTCCAAAGCCCATGCTGCCTCTTGGAAGCACACCCGTACTTGAAGTCATTCTAGAGAAATGCATCGCCTCCGGCTTGCATCAATTCTTGATCTCCGTCGGCTATCTAAAAGAGCGGATTATTGAATATTTCGGGGATGGATCGGAGTGGGGCGTGGAAATCTCGTATCTTGAGGAACAGAGACCACTCGGAACGGGTGGAGCTCTGGGACTAATTGACGATCCTTTAACTTCGCCGTTGTTGGTAATTAACGGTGATGTCGTCACTACCGTGAATTTTTCAGAACTACTAAATTTTCACCTTCGACAAAATGCCACGGCCACCATTTGCATTCGCTCTCATGAGATACACATACCCTTTGGCGTTGTCGCGACAGATGGAGACCTACTGCAACATTTTGAAGAGAAGCCCGTGGTGCGTCGCAACGTCAATGCAGGAATTTATGTATTAAATCCATCGCTCGTTCATGGGGTGCCTAGAAACACATATGTGGATATGCCCGAATTGCTACAAAGACAAGCGGCTTCTGAGGACGTTTATGTTTTTCCGATTCACGAATACTGGTCTGACATTGGAAACCACGATGCGCTTCAGCAAGCTCAATCGGAGTGGCCGTGAGTATCGTCGGACTCATTCCCGCCCGCGGTGCATCGCGGGGGCTCTCCCGGAAGAACCTGCGACCAATCAATGGGATCCCACTAATTGCCTGGTCCATACGGGCGGCACAAAAAAGTGCAGCACTGAATCGCATCATCGTTACTACGGATGACCCCGAAATTGCTGACGTGGCTTTGTCCTACGATGCAGAAGTCCCCTTCATGCGACCCGCTGCACTAGCGACAGACGAGACTCCAGGGATCGCTCCCGTTTTGCACGCCATAGATCAACTCCCCGAGGCGAGCCAGATCTTGCTGCTGCAGCCAACCTCACCGCTACGCACCAGTAGCGATATTCGCGGCATTATTTCTTTCTGCAGCGAGGCTCAGGCCCCGTGTGCAGTATCAGTGACTCGAAGCAACCAACACCCAGAGTGGATGTTCAGGAAGACACCAACCGGTTGCTTCGCTGTCGACAAGAACTTTTCCGTAGGTACTCATCGGCAACACCTCGCCGAAACGTTCACAATTAACGGTGCGTTGTACCTCGCAGACTCCTCATGGCTACGAGCGAAGAAGGCGTTCATTACGCCATCGACTCTCATGTACGAGATGCCGCCAGAGCGGTCTCTTGACATCGATTCCGAATTTGACCTTCGTGTTGCTGAATTGCTACTCACAGAAGAAACTCCGACGCCTCCGACTTTCGAACAATAATGCTGTCTCCGACGATCAGGGCGCTCAGTTCAGTCTGAAGAAAAAGGTCGAGCGCCTCGTGTGCGGTATTCACAATTGGGGAGCCGTGGAAATTCAGTGAGGTGTTGAGCACTGCGTAAATTCCAGTCTTGTCACCGAACGCCTTAATGATTTCTTCATACTCAGGGTTGACTCCGGTCCCAACAATGTGGGGTCGACAGGTGTGGTCGTGTGGATGTAGAGCCGCCTTCAGCGCAACCTTTCCCAGCTCGGTCGCATGACAGGTATTGGTCATATAGCTGTAGGCCTCTACCGAAGCATCAAGCACGAGGTAATCATGAGCCTTCTCTTGCAAAACTGATGCAGCGAAAGGCATCCAAAAATCGCGGCTTTTCACCTGATCATTTATTCGGATTTTCGAATCCAAATTCGCCGGATGGGCAAGGATGGAGCGGTTGCCTAGAGCGCGGGCGCCGAACTCAGCCCTGCCAACTGCGCGGGCGACGATACCGCCCGAGGCCAACACTTCAGCTGCTACTGAGACCACGTCTGATGACACAGCGAATCGTGGATCGTCCCTGATCCCCTCCAAAGCTTCACGCGCGGCCCTCGAAGAAATTTCAGGCCCCAGATACGCGTCTGAGAGAGCGGCTGTACGAACGGTCATTTCTTGTGAACTTTTGCGGGATCCAAGTCCGTTCGCCCACGCATACAGCGCCCCCATCGCTTGAGACGAGTCATCTGGTGACGGAGGTACGTAAAACTCGCGCACCCTTGGATCCGCCGCCATTATCCCGTTGGCCTTGACGTTCATGCCCACACCTCCGGCCAAGCAGACGACATCGTGCTTTGTCTCCTCCAAAACATTCGACATCCACGTGCTTACGAGTTGTTCGGTATAAAGCTGTAAACCCGCAGAAACAGCGTCAAATCTGAAGCCTTCCAACTGATCACGCACTGAAAAATACAGATCAGGTGGGTGTTCGACGTTCCGAAACTCAAGATTGTCTACTGACTGGTACGACCGAAACAAATCCAGAACAGGCTCCGCGTACTTGTAGTCACCATACGGGGCCATCCCCATAACCTTGTATTCATGCTCGTTCGACTTCATTCCGAGAATCAGCGTCACATATCGGTACAAGCGGCCGATGATGAAATTATTACCCTCTACGATCAGCTTCGCCACCATCGAATCATCTGACGACGTCTCGTAAGAGAAGGCCGTGTAGTTTCTATGATCTCCGAACGCATCAAGTGTCACCACCAACGCACTTTTCCCAACATGGGGAGAAGCGAAATACGCGTAGGCAGCATGACCTTCGTGGTGGTCAATGAAATGAACGTCTGCAGGGTCACTTCCGAGATGCTGGCACACAACCTCGCGTCGTATTGATTGGCCGTAGGCTTCCATTTCACTATTAGACGCGTGATCATTCCCGCTGCCAATCCTGTCAACCACTTGCTGCCAATACTGCCGACCGGGGTACTGATCTAGATCAAGTTTTTCCGCCATGGCCACGACTTGACTTACACGCGTGCCATCCATGATCCGGGGTCTCCAAACACGGTACTGCTCATGAACTAAATCCTGGACAGAGTACGTGGAATAGTGACGGGTGAGGGCGTACGAAGGTGCCCACGCCGTCGATATATAGCAAACTGCATCTACGTCCGATTTCTTGAGCCCCTGCGAGTCCAAAAGGAACTCAATTGCCTGTTTGGGGTAGCGTTCATCATTCTTTACTCTTGAGAAGCGCTCCTCGCTGACGCAACCGACGATTTTCCCGTCAATCATGAGGGCAGCCGTTGAATTTTGCTCCCAGTTCAAACCGAGAGCTACACGTCCCGGCGCCGCGTCGAACTCCACTGCCACCCACCTTTCTTTCCGCCTAAATTCTCAAATCAGGGCGCCTTCTTTGGCCCTCGGAGATCCTGCTCTCAAGCAACAACGGTAGTCTACGACGGGGTTCGAAGGCGATTAGCGGAGGTCCACTTGGGCGAAATGCAGCGATGCGAACGTTGTCTCTTGCCAGAGACCCACGAAACCATCACCTTTGACGAATCTGGCATCTGCAATATTTGCAGACAACAGGAATTGAAGCAGACTCAACTCGATTGGTCAGCCAAGAAAATTGAACTCGACGCACTGGTCAATGCATATAAGGGTTCAGCAGACTACGACTGTCTCATTCCATTCTCTGGCGGTAAGGACAGCACCTGGACCTTGTACTACCTTGTTAGGGAATACGGACTCAAGCCGCTCGTAGTGCGTTTTGACCACGGCTTTATGCGACCCAATCTCCAAAGAAATGTCGACCGCACATGCCGGGCCTTGGGTGTGGATATCATGACTTTCACCCCAAATTGGCACGTCGTGCGCCGGCTGATGCTCCAGTCGTTCCTCGATAAGGGCGACTTCTGCTGGCACTGCCACACCGGAATCTTTTCTTACCCCATGTGGATTGCACTGGAGAAGAAGATACCTCTGGTGTTTTGGGGTGAGCCGTCGGCTGAATACACCGCATACTTTTCGTACGATCAGGTAGAAGAAGTGAACGAGCAACGCTTCAACCGATACGTCAATCTCGGTATAACAGCTGAAGATATGTATCTTCGACTGGGGGGCGACGTCGACCGACGCGACTTGAAGCCGTACTCGTATCCACCACTGTCGGATCTCTTGGCGCTCGGCTACCGATCAGTGTGTTTAGGTTCGTACATTCCATGGAATCCGCAGAAACAGTCAAACATCATTAAGGAAGAATTGGGCTGGGAGGGTGACCAAGTCGAAAACGTTCCTGCAGAATACGACTACGAAAAAATTGAGTGCTACATGCAAGGCGTAAGGGACTACATCAAGTTCATTAAACGAGGGTACTCCCGACCCTCACACCTAGCTGCTCTCGACATCAGAAATGATCGCATCAGCAAGGACGACGCTCGAGTCATGATTAAGCAATATGAAGGACGACGGCCGCCAAGCCTAGACATATTTCTCGACTTTGTCGGATTGAGTGAGGAAGAGTTCTTGGAGGTCGCACTCAGTCATCAGGTATCTCCGAACAACCACGATGCACGCACCACAGAGCTGGGAGAGGCCACGTCGGACTTTCTTGAGTGGAATCGAGCGGCGCCGATGCCACGGACTACTAGCTTGCCGGTGCTCCACGAATGGCGAGGATGCAGCGACTGCAATTCCTCAGGTGGGTTTTGCGACGGGTGAACGCACTCACCGTTGGTATTGTTGACTATCAAGCGGGGAACGTAGCCTCTATGCGAAGTGCGTTCCAGTACTTGGGAGCGCGCGCTCTGATGATCAAGGTCCCTTCTGATGCCGACTCCGTATCGCATATCGTTCTTCCAGGCGTCGGTGCATTCGGTCATTGCCGCCGTCAACTCAATGATTCTGGGCTTGTACCCTTTCTCGAAAGGTGGACTCTGGTTGACAAGAAGCCTCTTTTGGGAGTTTGCGTAGGCCTGCAACTCTTGACTCAATCTAGTGACGAATCTCCGGAAGAAATTGGTCTTGGTTGGATTCCTGTGAAGACTCATAAGCTCACCGGCAACAACAGTAAGAACCGCGTTCCACATGTGGGGTGGAATGACGTGGCGTTTTCGCCTTCATTTGACTATCCGCATGAAGGTAAGCGGGACTATTACTTTGACCATAGTTTCGCTGTAACGGATTCACCACCCAACACCCCAACTGCAATGTGTGATTACGCAGACGGTTTTGTGGCCGCCTTGCGTAGGGATAACATCTACGCAACTCAATTCCATCCTGAAAAGAGCCAGCGCTCAGGCCTTGACTTTCTCACATATTTTCTCATGAGTAGCTAGATGTTGAAGCGTCGAATCATCCCAAAAATTCTCATTGACGAGCGTGCAGTGGGTGGGACATTGGAATTCGTGAGCATCACAACACAACGCTTTTCCTCGGTTCGAATTGTTGGCGATCCTATTTCGCAAGCAAAACTTTTCGAGTCTCAGTTAGCAGACGAGTTAGTCGTGCTCCAACGGAACGGTAGCCAGTCAGGCATATCAGAAGGTTTCAGAACTCTTTTGTCTCGCTTGGCGAATGAATCCTTCATGCCCCTCGCAGTCGGCGGCGGAATCAACTCGGTCGACAAAGCCAACTACCTAATGTCTGCCGGTGCAGATAAAGTCATCATTGGGTCGGCGGCGCTTACGGACCCCAGCCTCCTCTCCTCTATTGCTTCCAGATTCGGGTCTCAAAGCATCGTCGTCTCTCTCGATATTGAGAGCCACGGGCCTGATCGGTACAACGTCATGACAGGTGCAGCGCGATCGCAAGTGGCCGGTGATCTTGACGACATACTTTCTCGATGCGTATCTCAAGGAGCTGGTGAACTCCTCTTGACAGACATCACGCGGGATGGCCTTGGAGAAGGTTTAAACCTGAGCCTCGGGGCCTACACAACCGACCGCATTGGAATTCCCGTGATTTTGTCGGGTGGGGCAGGCACACCACTTCACTTTGGGGAAGCGTTTCAGTTCGCCTCAGTTGATGCAGTATCGGCAGGCACTTTCTTCAGTCGCCGTGATCAAACTCCAATAGAGGTTCGAGCTCACATGATGAATAGCGGAATTCCAACGAGGAACATAACGTGAGGGTTCCAGACAGTTTTGAGGATGACTTTTCGTCCGAGCAAATCATTCTCTTTCCTCTCACCGAGGAGAGTATGTCGCCTTCCTATCCAGATTGGCTGAATGATCCACACGTGAATCAATTTCTTCTTGGAGAGCGGTCACGACAGACAAAGAAGTCGTGCAGGGTCTTTATACGCGATTGCCAGATAAGTCCAGATGTGCTCCTTCTCGGCATACGAGCATCGCTACAGGGACGTCTAGCTCACGTAGGGAACGTAAAATTTTCTAGAATTCGCACCGACCACAAGACAGCCGAAATTGGCTTGCTCATCGGGGAGAAGTCACTGTGGGGAAAGGGTTTGGGCCGTAAGGCTCTTCAGGATGCCCGGCTCATTGCGCGTAGCTTTTTGACTCTTCGGAAGCTTACGGCCGGAATTCTGGCAACAAATGAGGCAAGCCAGCGAACGTTCTCACATGCTGGTTTTACAAGCATCGGAGTCCGTCGAGGCCAGTTTCTGTTAGACGGCAGCCCTGAAGACGAAATTCTTATGGAGAGCTTCGTGTAGATTCCACTCAATAATCTGCCAATTGAGCGCGTCAAGAGATTCGTATTCCGACGATGGCAGTTCCTTTCTCTCCTGATTCAATCGAAGGAGGGTTTCGAGACTCAGAGGACCACACCTCTTTGTGAACACGTGACACTCTCAATTTATCGTATGCCCTCACTCCTCGGGCATCCGGAAGCCAGAGTGCGGTTGAGAGTACTTCCTAGTCTCCGTAAATCCGAATTCTTGGCTTTCTCTCCGCTACTTGAGCAACTGACGGAATTTTCCACTCAGGTCCGTAAAGAGATTTCAGTCTTTGCTCGTAGCATGGGCAGATCGGGAAGGCTTTATCAAATACATCTGCTGTCAACATGCGGGCACCTGGTACACCCAGGGCCTTGTCTGACAGACATAGACACTCACCCCCATACGAAACATCACACAGGACAGGATTTCCAAGGCGTCCCCTGAATCTAGAGATGGGCTGATAGTAAACATGTATCCGATCCTGAAGTTCTCTCAAAACCGTAAACTGCTTAGTCTGTGCAAGCTCTTCAACTACGCGAACGGCTTCATCTCTGTTTAGAAACATGACATCAACATCTGAGGGCCTCCCCGCAAAAGCGCCCTGCCGCACGGCTCCCAAAAGAGTGCCAGCATCCAAGAAATACTTGGCTTGCAGGCGCTGCGCTGACTGATCGAACTCCAACAGAGCGACATATGCCGGCACCTGACGAGTGCACACGTGCCACAAATGACGACGACACTTGAGCCACAGCGCGGCAAGGTAATCCGCCCTTGGTGATCGAGCATGACGGAGCACCAATGATTTGAATTTCCAGGTCGCGGTACCGAGGAGCGACATGTGGTCTTCGCTCACGAAACCGATACCCTTCTGTTCGTGGCCCAAAGCACCAGACGCGACTATGGTCTTATTTGGATTACTGGCTTGTCCGGTGCGGGAAAGTCTACGGTATCTCTCATTCTCAGAGATAAGTTTCTATCTGAGGGTGTGCAGCCAATCGTTTTGGACGGTGATGCTCTTCGTGAATGCCTGAATGCAAAAGGAATGTTCTCATTTCAGCAGAGATTGGACCTCGCGAAAACTTACTCACGAATAGCCACCTTGCTGGTGCAGCAGAAGCATCTCGTAATCGTGGCGACCATGTCTCTTTTTCGTGAAGTGCACAGAATGAATCGCCAGTCGCAGCATCCATATCTTGAAGTCTTTCTTGATTTACCCATTACAACGCTGCGTCAGCGGGACACTAAGGGCCTTTACGGAAGTGATGATGCAGGAGCAGTGGCCAATGTCGGCGGCTTGAACCTTGACTTAGAAACTCCACTTAATCCTGATGTGCACATTACAGACCCGACTTCTGATCCCGACTCTCTGGCAGAACTCATCTTTCAAACATTCTCCAACCTGCCCTGAGTCCCATGCAGAATTTTGGCGCGCCGAGAACGCTCAAGTGTGTTTCATAAGCACTCTCTGACCCACTGCGACAACAGATTACTTGAAATCGGTTCCGAAAAATTCTGGCTCCGCGAATATTGCTGAACTTCGTGAAACCGAATATCGCCTTCACTCACTCCAGCTACACGGAGCGCATTTTGCGTCTGACCAACTCTTAACATCTCTCGAACTCGACTTTCAGTTTCTTCCACTGAAGAATGACCCAGCACTGCGGATAGAGTCGTGTATCGGTTGGGGTCGCATGCAACCACATAATTCCAAATAGCTGGAAGCAGAAAAGAGCAAGCGTGTCCATGCGGTACTCCCCAATTTAGGGTCAGCGCGTACGACACGGCGTGGGCGATTGACGTTCGGGTTTGCTGTATTGCTATGCCAGAATGTGTGGCGGCCCACTGAATCTTTCGCAGTGTCATGGTGTCCCGGGCCCCCTGAAGAAATGTAGGGCCATAGTTGAAGATGTTTCGGAGGGCAGCACAGGCATGCGCTTCAGAGAATTCGGAAGCGTCCGAATTCCACAAAGATTCTAGAGCATGGCTCATGGCATCAAGCAGAGGTGGGGCAGCCACTTCGTTTGGTAGTGAACAAAGTGCACTTGGGGTGAGTAGGGCATGCGATGGAGTCAGCGATGCGTATTCCACAGAAATCTTTTTTCGACTACTCCGGTCCCAGACCGTCGCAAAGGAGGTGGCTTCGGACCCAGTTCCGGCTGTCGTTGGGATCGCAACAATCTTCGGCGTGAATCCTGTGGCTACCCTTTCCTTGTGTGCAAGCTCAGTTAGAGAGGTCGCACTTCGGTGTGCGTGTGCTGCTGCGAAGACCTTTGCTGCATCAATGCAACTGCCACCCCCCATAGCGACGATATGGTCGAGTGTGGAGCCTCTGAAGTCTTGAAGACGTGATTCCAGCCACTGCACCGAGGGTTCAGACTCGACCGGGCTCACCAGTACCTTGGCAGAAGGAGCAAACTCTTTCACCACTGGACCCAAAGACGGATTTGCGGCCGCCGACCTAGAAACAATGAGCGCGTACTCACCAGCCCCCAAGATTGCCTTAAGTTCTGCGGACAAGTTTTCTACTAGGTGGATATCAGTCACTACCTGAAACCTACTAATGCTCATGAACCCTCATTCGGAACTCGTGCAGAATCTCTGAGGGAGTAGAGGCTGGCCGGGGAAGTTTCATTGAGGGATTAGACTCCAACTTCACCTCCACAAACCGTGCACCCTGCACCTGAGTCATTTCGCTCACTACTTGCCGCAACTTGTGTGGACTCGAGCAAGTGACAACATCTTTGAAGCCGAAGATTCCTGCGAGAGCACCGAAGTCGCAGTCGGGCGCAATTGTCGGGTGACCCCCAACAGATTGATGTGTCCCATTATTTAAGGCAATGTGCAATAAGCGCGTAGTCGACAATTCTGAGGCTCTCGCTAGTGCCCCGGTGTGCATAAGAAGACTTCCGTCACCGTCTAGGCAAACTACTTGCAAATCTGGCCGTGTTAAAGCAAACCGTGCAGCCACAGCGAAGGTATGTCCCATGCCTCCTAGCAACGGAAAAACTCTTGATTGGTCCACAAGCCCATTCTGCGCGCATGCCATAAGGAGACGCGATGAGAATCCAGTTGCGCTGAAATAGAAGGCTTCATCATGAGCAGCTTCAACAACGGCTTCCACGAACTCAATGGGCTGCACCGAAAGGCGCTTCAATTTCTCTTCACCTGAATTCAGCGAGCCGATAACTCCTGGCGGTACTAACAGGGCCACAGGCCCATTAGCGCGATGTACATGCTCAACTGCTTCTTCTACGTCACGGGAAGCGTCTTCTCGCATCACGTAGGTGGGGATGCTCATGTTTTCCAAGAAGTCAATTGTAGATTTACCCATAACAAGATGCTGTGGCTCATCTGGAGTTCCCGGAAATCCCCGCCAACCAACTAGAAGAAGGACTGGAATTCCAAATACATCGTGATGAGCAAGTGATGACAGTGGATTCAATGCATTAGTTAAACCGGAATTTTGCATATATACACAGGCTGGCTGGCCGCTTGCAAGGAAGTGACCAATGGCCTCAGCCACTGCACTACCTTCACTGGAACACACTGCGCCCACGACTTCCGTCTGGGGCTGCAAGATTAAGTGACCAAAGCCGTTCAGAGTCGAATCAGGAACACCGAAGAAAGCGGTAATTCCCCTCTTTGTAAGGATAGATAAAACAGCATCAGGGGAGTGGGGCACTTTAACCGTCTACGAGTTTGAGGATGTCTGAGACGGGGGCCAAACTCGTTTCGAGAAATTCCGCTTTCCCATCGCGCAATATCTTATCGGCAGCGCCTAGCATTGCCGGGTACGCCGCACGAATTAGATGATTAGCATAGATGACAAGATCCACACCCCATTCGGCTAAATCATCCTCTGCCATGTGACTAAATGCGGTCGGTACCACGACAAGGGGTTGGCCTGCGGAGAAAGTCGCATAGCTGCGAGCAAACTGTTCAATCTCAGTCGTATCACTCTTACTGGAGTGGATCATGATTCCGTCGGCACCAGATTCCAAATAGATCATAGCTCGGTTCAATGCAGATTCAATCCCCTCACCTGCAATGAGACTCTCAATGCGCGCTATCAGCATGAAATCCTCCGAAAACACAAATTCTCGCCCGGCCCTTAGTTTTTCGCCAAATTCACGCGGGTCTAATTGCTCTTGCCTAACCGCGGTGCCATACAGAGAATTTCGCTTTAATCCTGTTTTGTCTTCAACAATTGCTGCCGAAACACCTAAGCGCTCTAGCGTCTTCAGGGTAAATTCGAAGTGCTCTACCCGGCCACCAGTATCAGCGTCAAAAATGAAGGGTTTCGTCGTCACTTCCAACATTTGATTAAGAAGATTAATGCGGTCAGATACATCAACAGATTCAGTATCGGGGCGCATTTTGGTTACAGACTCCGTCAAACTACTTGCCCAAAGCCCGTCGAATTCTCTGAACCTTCCTTCCTCCTCTACTTGCGCTCTCTCGACAATTGCGGCACTCAGAGCATTGTGGGCTTCCATCAGTCGTACCGGACTTTTCGCCGCCAGCAATCTTCTAAGTTGCCCACGTCGTAAGTCTGTCGAGTTGTGAAATGTCCGTGTTTCTCTGAGACCTGTCTGCGCGGGGCTAGCGTCACCCATATACGGAACTTCAACAAGTTGCCCATCCCATTGAGCGAGCACATCAATGACTTCCTGCCGTATTTTCCATTGAATACCGTTCCGCCAGTCATCACCATGGACCACGTAGTGCGGGCGATAAGTCTCCAAGTTCTCCTTGTAGGACCAGGTTGATTGCGGTACGACCTGATCCACCTGCCTCAGCGCATATGCGAGCCGCAGCCTCTCTTCATACGACAGTTGCGGTATACGTCGGTACTGTGCTATCGCTTGATCCGTTAGGAGGCCAACAGTTACCGAACCGAGGGCTGCTGCTTTGTCAAGAACATTCAAATGTCCTGGATGAAGCACATCATCACTCAGCGGTACATAAACTTCTACATTTTCCGGCATCGCCCCAACCCGCTTCTTAAGAGAAAGTGCAAATTCTCTCTAGTTGAACCACGTCTGCGTTTCCCGCACAGCACGATCAATATCGTGATGGTGCAGTAAGTCATGCAGTGTGATCTGAGAGATATCGCCTGGCACAGCGGCAACAATAACCTCACTGTCGGGACTTCCCGCGAATGAAAAAGGCACGAAGCTCTTGATGAAGGCAGAGTCACCTCTGGCCAGATTTCGACTTCTCAATTTGCCCGCGCTTTTCCACGTAAGTTCAACCGCGGGGCCACAGCAGTACACGTAAACACCTCTATACGTCGTAAATTGCGCAAGGGGTAGGGAATCCTTTGAATGCCCAACATCGCAGAACCTCAGATGAAGAAACGTGGTTTCAAGGTACCCAGGAGGGGTAGCGAGTTTCTCTACCTGAAGACCTTCCCTATTTGTCTCAGGGCGGAGAATCACCAAACTGTGATCACTGCTCTGCACTTGAACAGAACTCTTTTTCCCGTATGCACTTTTTATCGACGCCTCATTACTTCCAATAGCGCTCGTTTCCGCATAAGAAAGTGTGCTTGATGCGGCCGACGGAGGATCCCCCAATGTGTCCACAAGATCAATGAGCCGATGGTGCAGGAGGACATTTTCGTGAATTTGTCGTGGAGCGAGTTCTTTTTGTAGGGTCCTCCGCCACACATCTGAATCCTCAGATGAGTGAGCGATTGCCACTTTTTTCACTGGTCCGGCAAATGTAATCGCAACAATGAAAGCCTTAGCTTCCGGATCCCTCGTAGTGAAACTGTGAGCGATGAACGGTGGAATATAGTTCGAGTCACCCCAACTCATTTCAGCGCTACAAATGTTGCCTTCGTCCTCAAAATAGAAGTTGACATCACCAGCAAAGAACGTCACTTGGTGCAGTAAGTGACCGTTGTTCATCGCAACATCCTCGTTGCGCGGATTCGGGTCCGGCGTAAAGCGCAAAGGTCGGATCCACTCGGGTCTCAGCCCATTCAGTCGAGATATAGCCGTGTCTCGATATTCGTAGTACGCAGATCGACCACCGCTGGCATTCACGCGATCGAATACTCGACGGGAGTCAAGAGACTCATCTCGCGACAGAACCAGCACTCCATCCTCAGTATCATCCCAATTTGCGATAAAGGAGTTCGGCGAAATCGGATAAGTCTCAATAATCGCGCTGATGAGAGCGCGCACTTTCCCTTCCGTCGAACGACCGCAAAGCACATTTTCGACGTCACCTACATGCCACCCAATTTCGGCGGCACAAGCCTGTGGGGTGCGCTTCAGATCATTGAGTTCACTTCGAATTCTTGACCCCACGGAGGGCGGGAGGTACATATCTGCAGCCACTTTTCAAGCCTAGCAGTCAAGTTGGAAGGGCTCGTTCCAAGACTTCTTGGCACGACACAAGTCTTGAGGTGTGTCAATTTCCATCCATGGTGATCTCGTCGAGGCGGCCTGAACCTCCACCCCCTGCCCAATCAAGTAAGTAAGGAACTCCGCAAGGTACGCCTCTGTCAGCCAAGACTCACCAACTTCCTGCCCGCCATCTACACACTGCCCTAGCGCCTCATCAAACTTGTCAAGAAAGATCCGACACCCCTCGCGGCTGAGGCGCAGAAGACCAATAAATTCCTCTGTATGCCCGCTCAAACTTGGCTTTTGTCTCTTTCCAATCGAGACGATTTGGCCATCTGAGTTGAATTCAACAAGCTCAGCCTCACTCACGGGGTGCTCGGTGCGACCAACGTACTTCGCTTGCCAAAGTGGATCCGAAGAAATCACGATATGTCCATCAATCGACGACAGCGCTTCGACAGTCTCATATGTATAGAGAATATCGGAGTACGAGATAACCAAATCTTGATCAAGCCACTCTCTTGCTGACACAAGGCTCCACAACATATTGGAGCTAGCAAAGTCAGGATTGAAGAATTCTTCGGATGCCAATCCGGAAAGTAATTCGGCCTTGAAGCCAGTGACAAGGGCTTCGTCCTTGATTCCAGACCTGCGCAAAGCGCATTTCTGCCACTCAAGGATGGAGTGACCGTTGACTTCGGTTAGTGCTTTAGGTCGGCCACCGCTCGCACCACTTAACCGACTCCCCATTCCTGCAGCTAATATCAGTGCTCGTCCAATTTGAGGTACTGCTCTATTCATCTGATTCTTCCCATAGTTGACAATGGACATCGCTACGTACGGATGGTGTTTCCTAATTACTCATTTGCCGAGTCACAATTTCTAAAGACAGTCATTCTCTGAGTGTCTAACCGTAACCACGTCATAGTCGCCGAAGATCTCTCCAGCAACCGATAACTCAAGTTCTGTAAATGCAAGAATGACGTCTGGAGGCAATCCATTCAGAGTGACCACTCGAGCACGTTCGGCTTCCGCATCGACGTAATCTATGCGACCGTCTGCCTCTCGCTCCAGAATTGCGGACCAAAGAGCCTCTTTACCGGCGAGTCGCTCTCGCTTCTCGGCTTCCTGCGGCACAAAAACGAATCCAGGATTGAGTTCTGGCGCTTCGTCTGCCAAGTAAGCACTCGCCCAAACCGTGGCAGATGCTCTTCCCGGGATTTCGCCAAGGCTTCGAGGAGTCAAGGGGTCTTCTGCGAAACAAGACAAAGGTGTGTGGATGACTGTTCCAGGCTGCGCAGGCATAGCAGCCACCGTCGCTGCCCATCTTCGCAAATCAGCGTGCTGTTCAAAATGAGACGCCCACCCAATCGTTCGATCCTTCAGCGCATAACCACTCAGCCATTGCGTGTAGTTGTCTGGGGTCACCATTCCGAATCGGGACGCAGCCATGCGTTCCATGAAATCGCGGTGTTGATCAAGCACGATCCAGGCATGGTGCAAAACGATGAAGGCGACAAGAAGTACTGCCGCAAACAGCCCGGGTAGTTGATACTTCAGAAGAAGTTCTAGCGCCACAGTGCACAAGAGACCCAGTGGGACGAGGCAAAAAATCAATCTGTAGTCAGTCAGTGTCGCGAGCAAGATTTCTCGATTGTCTCGCGAAAGAACAAGCACACTACTAGTCATCATTGGCAGAATCGTGATCGCCAACAATCCCAGTATGGCCAGATTGCGAATTCTGTGAATCGAGTGAGTCCGCCCAAGTGAAAGAAGAGTGATACCTAATCCACAAATTGCGAGAAGGAAAACTATCAGCGTTGATAGCGGGAAGCGTCCCTGAATCTGCGTTGCCTGGATGAAGGACGACGTGTACGTCGATCCCAAGCCGCTTAACATTTCAAAAATGATTCGTCCATTGACGTGCATGACTTCCCAAAGTGAAATGCTTGATCCATTCATCAGGGCACTCTCGGCAAGTCTTGGAAACAGGAGTTGGGGTCCAAGCATTCGTCCGTTCAAGGGATTCACCACGAGAAGAAGGAGAATTGCCGAGGGAAATGCACAGGCCAGCCATAACCCAGAAAGAAGTCGCTTAGCCAGCTGTCGGTTCGACGGATAAAAAATCTTCCAACAAACGCAGAGAGCGAGTGTTGCTGTACAGACGATGCGAACAGGGCCGTAGAGCGTTAGAGAAAAGGCTATACATATCGTTAAAGTCAGCCACCCAAAGATGCTGCTTGCATGTCTGACGAAGAAATCAAGTCGTTCTAAGAACAAGACAAAGGCAAAAAAACTCGCGGAAACGACAATCAATTCCGAGCTGTAGAAAACGAACATCGGCGCGGTAGTTACTATGGCGGTTAGGCAAATCGCTAATCGTGGCGTAAAAATTCTCCTTCCGAGAATCCAGACAATAATGATGCTGCCAATACCGAACAAGAGAGATGGGAGTCGAATGCTCCACAACGTTGGTGGTAGACCCAAGGCGTTCAAAAGACTTCTGCTGAGTTCGATCGGGCTATACCCAAGGCCTCCGATATTGCCGAAGGGAGCGATTAGTCCATCGCTGCTTCCTTCTTGTGCTCCGTAGGTTCCATAAACAGAAAGGCTTTCCCACTCACTAAAGAATGGAG
>WLWE01000335.1_pt1 | contig 42127 bp, 28 predicted proteins | sample 6718301 | NCBI WGS metagenome assembly WLWE01 (sample SAMN12718691, study PRJNA515312) | sponge metagenome | isolation source: marine sponge | host: Mycale hentscheli | place: New Zealand: South Island, Marlborough, Capsize Point | collected 2003-05-01
AGCCATTGGTCGCTGTCTTCTTTTTTCGTGATCGCCGTTTTGGAGCCTTTGGGATGGCCCATTCTTTTGTCAGCATCTCGAAGACTTCGGGACTTTCGTAGCGAATAACATTTTTCCCTTCAGGCATTGGGCCAACAAGTGAACGGAAAACGGGTGCACCCCTGAGTTCAAGGTCAGTGCTACAGTCATCGATACCAACCTGCAGATGTGAGGTTGGTATATCTTCAGCTTTATCGAAGTCGTGAATAATGAGTTCGCCGTTGCGGCCTTGTGTCACAACTCGCCAGGTATCTTTCGCCATTCGTATTCTCCTCCGAGGTTGGGACGGCCGGCCATGGCATCCTCTTCACCTCTCTTTCAATACACATGGGATCGGTTGATTGGGAGGAGATCGGTGACGTTCAGATTCTCAGGGTATCCTGACCGTTACAAACCGGCCTTCGGCCATATGGTTCATTCATTCGGTAGGAGTGGTACAGGTGGCCTTGGTGTTTCCAGGGCCAGGTTTTTTTCACGCGTTACCAAAGTCTGTGAGCGGTCGTGTGATAAGGCGAAGCAACCACGTGTGATTGAGGGATACGCCTAGCACCACAAGAAACATTCCGGCTGCGCTGTGGAAGGCGGTAATGAACAAACAGACATTCTTCAGAACGTGTTGAGCCTGCCGAATCAATGCCGGCTGCCTGATAGCCTCTTTGGTGGGCACGTGGGGATGAGAATGAGGCGTGAAGTTAAAAGATGCTCGTTGGAAGTGGCTGACACCTTTTTTATGTTTTGTTGGGTTATGCCAAAGAGCGACTGGGAAATAAGTGTTTTTCTCAAAAACGCATAAAAATTGTGACCGCCAAGTGCTCTCGCGGAATAAACAATACAGAGAGAGGGGACGTCTCTCCAAGTAGGCTAAACGACAACAAAAAGTTCACTCCACTATTTTGCGTTACGAAAAAGCAGAGTATTCATGACGCCATCCCAGGACGACACCCGCTTCATTGAGGCTTTGACACGTCACCAGGCTGCGCTCGAGGCGTTCTGTCATGCAAACCTGGCCAATCGTGAGGATGCCCGCGAGGTGCTGCAGGCAACGTGCGTGAAGTTGTGGCAAAAGGCAGCGGACTGGAATCCGGATACCGAATTTTTGCCGTGGGCGTTCACTGTGGCAAGATTTACCATTCTGTCGCATTACCGGGACCAGAAACGTGATCGCCTGGTTTTCGATGAAGATGTAATCAAGTCAATGGCGGATGAAATAGAGGAGGCCGCAAGTGCATTTGACAACCGGCGCGAAGCGCTTGCGAAATGTATGAAAAAGCTCGATCAAAGGCAGAGGGGTTTGCTTCATGACCACTACACCGTGAGCCAGAGTTTGCGAGAAATAGCCAAAGCATCGGGACGAAGCCTCAGCGCAGTAAAGATGTCATTGCTGCGGATTCGGCAGCAACTCAGTGCATGCATTGAACGCGAGATAAGGACCAATCCATGATAGAAGAACAGCTTCTCAACTTGCTTCAGCAAGTCCGAGATGACAGGAATACAGTCGCGCGAACCGAGTTGAACGAGTTGCTGCGAAACCGTCCAGAAGCTCGAGCGATCATGTCCAGGATGCTGGTCGATGAACAGGCTTTGGTCAGTTACCTGCGTGATGAGTCGATCGTATCCATTCTCGACGCGGAACGAGTAGTGGCCACAAGCGGGTCGACGACGAGGCCTGCAATGCGTCTCGCGGCCTGGCCGCAGCAAATCGCGGCTGCTCTGGTGGTCGGTACGATCGTTGGTCTGCTGGGAGCGGGGGCGGTCTGGGCCATGAGTTCACCGCAATCGCAGGCAAGAATGCTTCATATTGTAAATGGTGATTTTGAGACGCTGTCAGGTCCGGTTGAAGTTGGCTTTCCGTCTCACTTCGGCAGTTGGGGTGGAAATCCTGCGGAGGTGATTGAAGAAGCTGATGGAAATCGAATGTTGCGATTTCTGAAAACAGGAAACGTGAATGGTGATCCCGACGACCTTGCCTCGAACTGTTCAGTGTTTCAGTTGGTCGATCTGTCTTCTCTTCGGCAGCAGTGGGGAGTGACAGATTCCCGTTCGCAGGTCACTCTCAAGCTTACAGCCCGCTTCCGCCGAAAGGCAGCTCCTACTGATGAGGAGTTGCCGAAACTCGTAGGAAGTTGCCGCGTCTACCTTTTCAATATGAGTCCAGAGGCAATCGGTGAAGGGTGGCCGCAGGTGATCAGAGAAGAAGGGGTTGGATTTGGCAAAAAGGTGATCGAGCTTGCGCCCGGAGATGAGCCGGCAGCGATTACTGCATCCTGCCTTCTCGAATCGGAAGCAACGGTTGCACTTATTGTTGTTTCTGCGGGCTCCAAATATCGTGCGGCTCCCATCGAATTGGGTGGTTACTTCGTCGATGATGTTCAGTTTACAGCGATCCGGCAACCGACTCTGCCAGTCCATTATGTGAAATAACTCAAGTTTCTTTCAGAATATTTCTGCCCGCCATGGGTTATGGTTCGTGAGAATTTGTATAAAAAATCCAGTAAATAGCATACGAGAGTAGTGGGGTCTGTTTGTTTGTGGTGTTTTTTTATTTGTCCTCTAAGAGGGAACTTTTCGTGGACATTCATACTTTGAGCGTCCTATATTTTAGTTGGACCAATTTTTAGGATAGAGAGTCTTCCATGTATGTAAGTCGTCGTCAGGTGTTACGCGGAGCGGGTTCACTCGTTGCGCTTCCGGCTCTTGAATCATTCGGGTTCCGCCGCTTTGTACGAGCTGCCGCAACAGGCCTGAGTGGTCCCTCGAAACGCTGTGTTTTTCTGAGTATGGGCTTCGGTGTCACCAAGGAAACCTGGTTTCCGGACGTGACCAAAACCGGTACAGACTATGAACTCTCTGAAGGTCTCTCCCCACTTGCCCGTCACAAGTCTGACATCGCTGTTGTGCAGGGATGCTCAAATCAGTTCTCGAACGAAGCCCACTGGGGCAGTACGTTCTGGCTCACTGGAGCCAATCGCTACTCAGTCGCTGGCCAGAACATGGCCAACAGTATCTCGGCTGATCAGGTTGTCGCCCAACACCTTGGGCAAGACACGCGATTCTCTTCAATTCAATTGAATAGCTCCGCCCTCGAAGGTCACGGTCCCGGGCTGTCGTTGGCATGGGATGCTCGTGGTAAACCCAAAGCTGGTGATAATGATCCGGTTCAGGTTTTCCACAAACTGTTCTCAGCAGATGATATGCCTCTTGAACAACGTCAGGCGGCCATCGCAGAAAAGCGCAGTGTCCTTGATGCTGTAGTAAGTGAAGCCAAGCGAGTGCAATACGGCCTCTCTCGCGAAGATTCAGATAAGCTTGATGAATATTTTCAAGGCATCCGTGATATCGAGACGCGTCTGAGTAAAGATGAAGCCTGGCTCGATGTCCCGAAGGCGAAAGCTCCTCTCGGTGAGCCGGAACCTGGCCTGAAGGGAAAAGCTGAAATCGAGATTATGCAGGATCTCATTGTTGCGGCGCTGCAGACCGACACGACTCGATCGCTGACCTACCGTATGCCTGGTCAGAGCCTTCTGCAGAGTCTTGATGTTAAACCCAGCTCCCATAATGTGAGTCATTACTCAATTGGCGAGCGGATGGAAGCGTCCAAGTTGCGGGACAAAACGCATAGTGAACTCCTCGCAAGACTGATTGATAAGCTGAAGGCGACGAAAGAAAATGATGGGTCGAGTCTCTTCGACAATACCGCCGTGGCTTTCGGTTCAAATATTAGTTCTATCCACTACCTCACCAACTGCCCAACAGTTCTCACGGGTGGTGGAGCCAACTTGAAACTTGGCCAGCATTGTGTCCTGGAGGAAGACACACCGTTATGCAACGTGTGGTTGACGATGCTACAAGGGATGGGCATCGACACCGATCAACATGGTGATAGCACAGGCGTTGTGAAAGCACTTCAGTCGTAAGCGTCGCAACAGTTTGGCGTTGAGCGAAGTGCTGGACTTCGTAGAAATTCTCCGGCACGGTTGCACGAAATGTCAGTACATACAAGTTGAGAATCAATCATGAACCGTTTTATATTCCCAATCGGCCTGACCGTGTTGTGGCTCTGTGCTTCATCCCATGCTGCTACGTCCGGAGTTGACTTTCCGCAAAACCATCAGACGTTTTTCAAGAAGCACTGTCTTGACTGTCATGACTCTGCAACACAGGAGGGTGGCGTTGACTTGGAAGCACTTTCATTCACCATTGCCACCATTGAGCAGGCGGAACGCTGGCAAAAAGTCTTGAACGTGTTGAACTCGGGCGAGATGCCGCCGGAGGATTCCGGTCAACCAGAAGGAATTGAAAAGGCAGATTTTCTTGATGATCTCGCGCAGACCATGGTTGCGGCTCGGCGAAGTTTGGCAGACTCTGGTGGCAGAATCACCATGCGACGACTCAATCGTCGAGAGTATCAAAACACGATCGAGCAACTTCTGGGTTTGAAGGTCGACGTTTCATCTCTCCCTGCCGATGGCGGTTCGGGAACCTTCGATACCGTAGGTTCCTCTCAGTTCATCTCGAGTGATCAGATCGAACAGTATCTTAAGCTTGGACGTAGTGCGATAGACGAAGCCTTCGAGCGACAGGCTACCCGGCAACAGCCGTCAAAAATTTTTCGGGTTGAACCAGAAAACACCGTTAATGTCCTGAGTCGTAAAAAGATTGCTGAGCAGGAGGAAATGTATCAGCGGTACCTCCTCTGGAAAGCAGAGGTTGATAAAGCAGCCCTTTTGCCGGAGAACAAGAAGGTACTCGCCGAACTTCGTGAGAAATACAACCTCGACGACCTTACCAACAGCATCAGGCTGTACCAAAATACCGGGCTGCTCAAAGGTGCTCCGGATGCAACAAAGTTTGGGTTTAGAGATGGCAATAAGGCCTCCTTTTCATACCAAGGTGGCTACGACCGCACTCAAGCCTACATGAAGCAGTATCTCGATTTTCCAAACAGTGATCGGGGTACGTATCTGAAACTTGCCTGGGGTATTCAGCGTATCGATGTTGTGCCTGATCCCAAAGACGTTCCGCCTGGAAAGTACACGTTGAGAATCCGTGCGGGTGTCGTTGAGGGATCTGATTCCTCTCGTCACTTTATCGAGATTGGTCATCCGCAGCGTGTAAACGGAGCCCTTGCTCGTTTCTCGGGTAAGCCACTCGCGGGTCTTCAGGTACTTGGCACGGAGGATAATCCTGAAATCATTGAAACAACTCTGGTGATCGGCTCGAACACACCACGTGAGTTTGGTATTCAGGAACGCCAGCCCGAGAGTAGTAAAAAGATGCTCTCAACGGAATTTTACAGTTACAAGCGGGAAAACGGGTACGGTACCCCGCCTGCTATTTGGGTCGATTGGATTGAACTCGAGGGTCCTCTCACAGAATCAGCGGTGACAGAGTCAGCAATCACTCGCGTCGAGCCGGAGAAGACAATCAACCCAGCGAACGAAGACGTTATTACGCGGATCGAAGAACAGCAAACCCGTTTCGAGCAGTGGAAAAAAGGGGTTGATGAAGCAGCCAAGAGCCCAGAGAACCAGGCAATCATTGCCGAGATTCGCAAAACAGATCGGCTGATCGATCATCCCAATCGATTCTACACGTTTGCAGACAGGCTAAAGGGCACTCCCAATCCAAGAGACTTCGGGTTTAGTGATGTGAAAAAAGCTGCGGCAGCCGATCCTTCACGAAGCAGAAGTTTAGCTCTTCACAAACACTACGTCGGTTTGCCGCATCGTGATCGCGGCACGTACCTAAAGTTGACGCACGGAACTGGACGGGTGATTGTGAAGCCTAAGGAAATGCCTCCTGGTAACTATGTCATGCGGGTTCGTGTTGGTGTGGTTGAAGGAACACCCGCATCTCGGCGGTTTATCCAAGTTGGTCATCCCCAGCGTGAAATTGAGAGTCGGGACTGGGGTTTGGAAGGTCGGGCTCTTAGCAGTCATCAGGTTTCAGGAACAATCGATAATCCGGAAGTTATAGAAATCCCACTCGAAGTTGGGACCAGTACACCAAAAGAGTTCGCCGTCCAGGAAAAACAAACCAATAACGGAAGTCTCAAGGTGCGGTGGGATGAACACAACACACTCAAGGCAGAGAATGGCTATGGCCACCCGCCTGCCATCTGGATTGATTGGGTGGAAATTGAAGGCCCTCTTCCGGAAGGAGGGGCGGTAGCGTCAACCACCTATCGTGTTGAACCTGAAAAGACGATCAATCCACAAAACGAAAAGAGTATCAAAGAGTTGGAGGACAGTTTCTCGCGGTTCACCCAGTGGCGGAAGGGCGTTGATGAAGCTGTGAAGACTCCCGAAAACCAAGCGATCATCGCAGAGATCGCCAAGAAAGAGAAAGACATCCTTGATCCACTGCGTTTCTACCGATTCACTGATCGACTCAAGGGTATTCCCGATGCCCGAGATTTTGGTTTTGATCAGTCCCGTGCTCCACAAAGCGCAAACCCCGATTGGCCAAACCTGCACGCCTATCTTAAACACTACGCCAGCCTTCCCTATCGAGACACGGGAGCCTATTTGAAGCCCACCAAAGGAACTGGGCGTGTGATCGTGTCCCCGGAGAAACTACCAGTTGGGAACTATACCCTTCGTGTGCGGGTTGGTGCTGTTGAAGGGTCCGATCCTTCCCGTCATTTTATTCAGGTTGGTCATCCTCAGAGAACGTACACCGGCCCGGATTGGGATTGGGGGCTGGAAGGGAGAGCGATCAGCACCAATCAGGTTACCGGAACTATTGAAGAGCCACAGATCCTGGAGATTCCTCTTGAGGTTGGTCCCAATACAATTCGCGAGTTCTCCGTACAGGAAAAACAACCAAACAACGGCAAGCCGAAAGCACTCTTTAAAACATTCAATGCAGCAAAAAAAGAAAACGGGTATGGCATTCCTCCCGCGATCTGGATTGACTGGGTGGAATTGGAAGGCCCTCATAGCAGTTCAAGGAAACAATGGAAGCAGCGTCGTGAAGTTGAATTGCATGCAAACGCGAAGGTCGGTGGTACGTACAACGGCTATTTCAAAGGTGGGTATGAAAAGGGCAAAGCATTCTTGGATGCCGGTAAACCTCAGAAGGGTATCGTTGATGAGCAGGAAGCAAAATTTCGAATCCGTCAGTTCGAGGAGGAAGGTCCGGTCTACCGTCGCTATCTTGATGATCCACTCACTCAGGTGGGTTCATTTCTGACTATTTCGAATGTCAATAAGGAAGAGTACATCGCACTACCTCCAGAGCATCCGTCTGGCTGGAAAAAAACTGAGCATATTGTTGAGTCGTTGCCGCCTGGTACCTACAAACTCCGATGCCGAATTGGGGCAGTCGAAGGTACTTCGGCCGAACGACACTTTGTGGACCTTGGTGCCGTTCCTGATACAGAACATTTTGATCGCCTTGCGACATTTCAGATTACTGGTTCGACGGACGAGCCGGAGATCATTGAGCTTCCAGTCCAACTCACAAAAAATAGTCCGCGCACATTTGCCCTCCGTGAAAAACGCGATGTGAAGGCAGATGCTGGTCGAGACCGCGATGCGAGGAAGGAAAATGGCGTCGGCCTCAAACCTGCTCTGTGGATTGACTGGGTTGAGTGGGAAGGACCGCTGGATGTGTCCAATGAATCTGGCAGGAGGAATTGGTGGATCACAGAAGCCGACGAACCAGATGAATCTTTGCGGGCTCAGAAAATGATTGAGCTGTTTGCGTTGGAGGCCTTTCGGGGTGTCGAACCCGAGGCTGAATATATTCAACAGCTTTCAGATCTCTTTGCCCTTCGTCGCAAGGCTGGTGACTCTTTTGATACTGCGATCCGGTTGCCGCTGAGCATTATTCTTGCCTCCCCTGGATTTCTCTACCTGAATGAACCCAATGACGCGGATGACCGGCGACAGCTCACTGATCGGGAACTTGCCGTGCGACTGGCGTATTTCCTTTGGAGTGCTCCTCCTGATCGTGAGTTGCTCGAATTAGCGAAACAACAGAAGCTCAGTCAGCCTGAAACACTCCGTCAGCAAGTCGATCGTATGATTGCTGATTCACGTTCAGATGAATTTATTTCTGGTTTCGTGCACCAATGGCTGGATATGGAACGTCTTGATTTCTTTCAGTTTGATACGAGGCTCTATCGTGACTTCGACGAAAGTACTCGCTCTGCTGCTCGCGAAGAAGTCTATCAATCATTTGCTCACCTTTTTCGTGGTGGCCAGAATGGCCGTATCAGTCAATTGCTGAAGAGTGATACTGTCTTTATTAACGGCCTGCTTGCAAACTACTACGGCATAGAAGGTATTACAGGGGATGAATTTCAAAAGGTCAGTCTTCCTGCGGGTTCTCCTCGGGGCGGCCTGCTTGGTATGGCTGCTATTCATGCGATGGGAAGTGATGGCGTGGTAAGCAGCCCGGTTGAGCGAGGCGCCTGGGTACTTCGTCATCTACTCCATGATCCGCCACCGCCAGCACCACCAAACGTGCCGCAGATTTCTCGTCTGCAAGGAGAGATTCTCACAACGCGTGAACGACTGCGTATGCATCAGGAAGAAGCCCAATGCGCCAGTTGCCATCGGAAGATCGACCCTATTGGGCTCGGTCTTGAAAACTTTAACGCTGCAGGAAAGTGGCGAACAACAGACAGCTTCCAGGCGCGTGACAAACGAGGTCGTGGCGTTGGCAAGAAAAAGACGTGGGATATTGATCCCTCGGGTGCGATATACAATGGCCCATCTTTCGCGGATTATTTTGAATTACGAGACATAGTCGTCAGTCGCAAGGATGATTTTGCTCGTGGTTTTACAGAGCATTTAATTGAGTATGCTCTTGGCCGACCATTCGGCTTTACCGACGAAGACTTCGCAGAGGAAGTGGTTCAGTCGGCAAAAATAAAAGATTATGCCGTGAGTGAGTTCGTGCATGCCGTTGTCCAGAGCAAGGCATTTCAGTCCAAATAATCAAAAGAGGTTTGTCGTGATGGGTGTTCAAAAGGTTCTGTTTGCAGTGTTGTCTGTAGTTGTGCTTGCCTCGAATCTCTATGCCGTTGATCCACCCCCGATCGATTCACATCTGTTTCAGTCTGGTGAACTCATCTACACAGACGGCTTTGACGGTCCACTGAATAAAAAATGGTGGCAGACGCGAACCAAGAACTGGGAAGTTGTCGATGGTTTACTGATTGGAGCTCCGGACTACAAGGATGCGGCGGAGGCTGAGAAGGCGCTGAAGCGTGATCACCATCTTGGGTTATCACCTGTTATTCGGCTCGATAACCTGCCGCCAAAATTTGTTGTTCGTATGCGGGTAAAGTTTGAAGGAAAAGAATTTCAGGTGGGTCGACCAAAGTTTGACATTGGCCACCATATCAATACGGTGACTTTTCGAGATAATGGTTACGCCGTAAAGCTTCATGGAGGGAAACAGGTCCTGGGGAAAGCCCCGGATGTCAAACTGAACGAATGGCTCGACGTTTCACTCGAGTTTCAGGAGGGTGAACTCTGGATTGAAGTCAACGGGAAAGGCCAGCTCATTAAGCACGAGCAGGTTTCTCTTGAAGGACGGAGTGAATTAACTTTCAAGACTTTCGAGGATGCACCAAACAGAATCATGTTTGATTCTGTAAGCCTGTGGAAAGCCAACTAGTCTTTGCTACGAGGCTTAATTCTTCTTCACGTCGTAACAGAGCAGGATGTCCTGATCACGAAGGTAGAGTTTTCCGTTGGCGATAACCGGATGGGGCCATGCTTTTTCTTCGCTCCGGTCTGGTTGGTCAAACCGACTCTTTTCGACAAGTTCTGTCGGAGTTGCCTCAATGAGAGCGACTGGGCCGGCCTCACTTCGCAGGTAGAGATGTCCGTCGGCATACACGGTGGCTCCCTTGCCAGCGCTTCGCCCGGCGTAGGCGAGTTCTCCACTATCGAGAACAAGACAGCGGAATGTGCCGCCGCTTGATCCGTAGATATGGCCATCAAGTAAGACAACTCCGCCATGATGATTCATGATTTCTTTATTGGCGTAAAGTTGTTCAGCCTGCCAGTTTGTGAGCTCTTTTGTGACTCGGAAGGCATTGCAGCCGATGCCATAACCTGATGTTACGAACACGGTGTTGTCTTTCACAATTGGTGTCGAGATAACTGCCGTCTTGCCCTCACGATCTGCTCTCCATAGAACGGTGCCAGAGTTGGGATCGATACCGGCGACGCTCTTTCCGGTGAGCTGAATGTATTGACGAGTGCCATCAATCGTTGCAGTGATCACAGATGAATACCCGGCAGGATCTGTCCAGCCATCCGTCTGCCAGAGTGTCTCTCCAGACTTTCTGTCAAGGGCGAGCAATGTGCCATCAGTACCACCCGGAGTACAGATCACCTGGTCACCATCAACAAGTAGAGACTCACTGTACTTCCATCCTGACATCATCTTTCCACCGTATTGGTCGACAAGATTTACCGACCAATTCATCGTGCCATCCTCTGCATTAAGGCAAGCGAGGTCTGAGTACTGATTCAAGACGAAGACTTCGCCGTCATCGATAGTTGGCGTGCCGCGGGGCCCCGGGTACCTTTTATGCCCACCGGCTTCACCAATACGAGTTTTCCAGATAGGGGCACCGTCAGACTCGTTCAGGACAATGACGTAGCTTCCGTCATCGAGGTCGCCCATCGTAAAGATGCGACCTTTTGCGATAGCGATGCTCGAATACCCTCCGCCAACACCTGTTACTTTCCACGCAAGTGGTGGGCCGTTTTCTGGCCACGTTTCAAGTAATCCCGTCTCTTTTGATTTTGCATCACGGTTTGGACCTCGCCACTGGGCCCAGTCTTCACCATAAGAAGTTGAACCAAAAGAGGAGATCGAAAGTGTTGAGATCGAAAGTAGCAAAACGAAACGCGGTAGCATGTTGTGTTTCCTGTAAGTTGGAACAGCAGCAATCCAGTTTCTTTAGTTTGGATTGGAGCAGTGAAAGAGTACAACCCCATCCTCAGATTTACTCAATTTGACTTATTCTGTTCATTTTTTTTCGAAACAAAATAGTCTACGAGCAGTTCAATACATTGGTGTCGTGTTTCAAGTAGTTAGCAAGTAGTAGGGTGTCTGATGAAGAAGCAGTTTTGTTTTGTTGCGATTCTTGCAGTGTCTTGTCTTTCTTGTGCCATGTATTTTGTTAAGGCAGACACATTTGCTGAAAAGATACTTCAGTCATTTCCTCAGGCTGATAGGAATAACGATGGGGTGCTTTCAGAGGAGGAAGAGGCTTTTGTGATCCAGCGGGTGATGCAACGGTATCCGCAGGCTGATCAAGATGGTGACGGGGTGCTTTCAGAAACTGAAAAACAAGCCCTCGTCCAAAAGGCCTCACAAAGGGGCAAAAAGCAACGGCCGAGTTCGCCAAGCCGCTCAGGAACGAATAGCCAAAATACAGAAGCAGTTCTCCAACAGCTCGGCCTCAAAGGTGATTTAGATATTGAATACCGAAAAAACACAAAGCAACAAAGGAACCGCCTTGATTTCATTTACCCGAAAAAAAATGTTTACGAACGAGCACCTCTTTTCATCTACATCCACGGTGGCGGCAACACAGGTGGTACAAAAAACGCCCTCTACAATAAGAGTTCTTTGATATTAAAAGAACTGACGGAATCGGGGATTGCAGTAGCCACCATTGACTACAGAGTCTTTGGTGCAGGGGAAGAGTTGGGATTTCACCAACTATTCGAGGACTGCAAAGATGCATTGCGATTTCTGGCAAAAAATTCTGACCGATATGGGATCGACCCGCATAAGTTCATCACATGGGGGACTTCGGCCGGGGGTTCCAAAGCACTGGTTACGGCATTAACGGAAAGCGACTTTCTGCCCGGTGAGAACGCTGGACCGGAAACAGAACACACGGTGATCGGCGCGATCTCGTTCTACGGTGCGACCACATACCTTGTTCCGGAACTTTGGGAAAAGCGGCTTCAGAGATTCCCGGGACGGAGCGAATCAAAAGCCGAGATGATGTTCAAGCCATCGCATGGCATGAGTATCGAAGAGATAAAGAAGCTGGTCAGTGCCGATCAGCATTTGAAAGCGGATAGCCCGCCTATCCTGTTAGTACATGGTGATACCGACCCCACTGTACCGATCGAACTTTCCGAGCATCTCTACGAAGTGTCAAAAGAGCATAACAGTGACGTAAAACTAGTCGAAGTCAAAAATGCAGGCCATGGTTTCAAGCAGGTTCGGGGCAATGACGCGGCCCCGTCCATGACGTGGGATGAGGCCCAACAGCTCGTGGTCCAACAGGTACTTGAATGGATTCAATGACTAAAAGAGTCTTCAAAACCAGTGAATCAATTCGCTTCAATGGTTGACTGTCAGAGATTGACGGGTTAGTTCTTCTGTGCTCGGGGCTTCTTTGCTCTTCCCGGTAGTTCTGCCGAGAGTGCTCCCTCAGGTCGGATCATTGTGGCAGTTGGGCGTTTGTTTGCCTGGATATCAGCGACGTGTTGCTCGTAGGCTTTGGCAAGCGTGGCTACGATTTGAGGATGCTTCTCAGCAAGATTTGTGGTCTCTCCAATATCGGCATCAGTGTCGTAGAGCTGCACCGGAAGCGGAGACAGTTTGCGTCCGCGGGGAGGAGCGTCACGGCGGCTACCACTCTTCCCTTCCTGCCACGGATAGAACTTCCACTTCCCAGAGCGGACGGTACCCGGACCATGCATGAGGACATATTCTTCGTGGGGACTTTTCGACTCCTTCTTTCCACTCATGAGGGGCCAGATGTCATGGCCGTCAATTTTGTTTTGTGGAAGTTCACCACCGCAGAGTTTCGCAAAGGTGGGAAGAAGGTCGATGGTGGCTGCGACCTCAGTGCATCTTTGTCCAGCAGGAATATGATCAGGCCATCGCATGACGGTCGGCTCACGAATACCACCGTCGTAGACGCTCCCTTTTTTAGAGCGAAAGGGCAGGGATGATCCAACTGCTGCACCGTTGTCGCTTGTGAATATGACAAGAGTATTCTCATCGATGCCAGCTTTCTTGACGGCCTTGAGTACCTCGCCCACCGACCAGTCGATTTCTTCGATGGCATCATGGATGAGGGCATCTCCAGTTCCTTCTGTCTTGGCAAAAGCATCAGAGACGTGGAGGGGACGATGGACCATGGTATGTGGCAAGTAAAGAAAAAATGGTTCATCCTTGCATGCCTTGATGAATTTGATGGCCTCTTCGGTATATCTTTTCGTAATAGTGTTTTGATCGACAGGGTATTCGATGATTTCTTCATCACGCATGAGTGGGACTTTGTTTTTTTCTCGGTGCCCTGATGTGACTTCTTTGATGGTGAGTCCTTCACGAAGAACAACATCTTCAGCAACTGTGTTGGCAGGATCTCTCCACATGTCGTTGCTGTAGGGAATCCCGTAGTAACTTTCAAACCCTTGGTATGTTGGAAGGCAGGGTGGAAGATGGCCGAGATGCCATTTGCCAACACAGGCGGTGCGGTACCCTGCGTCCTTCAACATGTCGGCGATGGTGACTTCGTCAGGATGAAGGCCCTCGTCACTGCGTGGAAAGAGGACAGGGCTCATGGAAACTCGCTGGTAGTGAGTCCCAGTCAAAAGTGCAGTACGCGATCCAGAGCAGACCGCACAGCCGACGTAGAAGTCATCAAAGACCATTCCCTCGGCAGCCATCTGGTCAAGGTTGGGAGTCTTGGGAATGGTAGCCCCGTTAAAACCAACATCGCCATATCCCATATCATCAATGAAGATGACAATAACGTTGGGTTGTGGTGAAGCCGATTGAGACTCATGCAACGGTATAAGTGCAGAGGAAAGGGCGCAGAGGAAGGGAATGCAGAGGCGGTATGTCATAGTGGGGCCCAGTCTAGTGTGTGCTTTCGAGAAGGGGAGATGAAGCAGTGATACGAGATTTATTTCTGTTTTTTCAGACTCACCAGCATGCAAAAGTCTTACGACATCTTGGTTCGCTTTATGAGGCGTTTGTGCTGTTTTCTGATTTCCTTCGATGCCTCTTCGACGTCCTCCAGCCTGTCATGATAAGCCCAATGCTCGGCCAGAAGGTGGCGACGGCCAATAAGGCAGGACCAACTGGATTTGGGTTTGGGTCACCAAAACCTAAACTAGCGAAAAGGATGATCAGTAAAAGAGGAGCGACTCCCACAACAAAAAGTCCGAGGCCAATCCAGAATAGTTTCGATAATCGAAATCCTTGTTGCGCAACTTCAGTCTTGGTATTCATCTGAGTCTCTCTTGCATTGTTCATTTTCGATTTTTGAAGCCGTGAGAATCAATTTCTCATTTCATATCGAAGGCTTTGTTCGTTGCTTGCTGTGCTGCGAGTGAGTGGGCATCAATCGATGGTCTGCCGATGGTCTGGGTTTCACCCAACAAAGTCTCCCAGCTGCAATAGTAGACCATAGTAAGAATGCTCCATAGCCAAAACGCCACCCCCAGTGAGCCCCCGGTTCGAAGCTTGCTAGAAATCCAAAAAGCAAAAAGGGGACGGGTGCGAGCAAAAGAAAGATCAGAAGTCCTCGGGCAACAAGAGATAAAGGCTTTTTTCGGACTGCTGCGAACACCACAAGTGGTAATGAACCGAGTATCCCGAGAACTGCCGCAAGGAACAGGTACTGCATGATGAGTTGTTATCTTCTGACGAACTGATCTACGAAAGATGTAGTTGAGAGCGACTGCACGTGGCGTTGATCTTCATTGTATGGCACTCTTGTCTATATTGCATTCTGAAATGCTGGATAATCAGCGGCGTGAGTTCAGCGCCGTGCTGGCACGTCGTGATGACATAAGATTGAATGAAAAGCAGTCATCCCTCAACTTGACGCAAAAGTACAAAAGGCTGAGGCGATGGTACTAGTTGCTAATGTGTAAGAAATCGTTGTGTCGCATATCATGCACAGTCGCCGTGACGAGGCTCTATTGCTATCTGGAGTGATTCCGCTCTCCGGTTTTCATGTTTCCTGCGAAACAAAATGGAGTGGATAAGGTTTAATACAACAGTGTCTGGAGAATGTGGTTGTCAGGATTTTGTTTTCACGATTTTGTTGCCAAGGAGAATGAGGTCATCCCATGAAGAAACTTTCTTTGTCTGTGCTGCTAACGGTTTTCTGTTGCTTTCTGTGTGGTGAAAATTTCTTGTACTCAGAAGATACATTTGCAGACAAGATTCTTCAGTATTTTCCTCAGGCTGACACCAATAACGACGGCGTGCTCTCGGAGGATGAAGAGGCTGTCGCAAGCCGGCGTGCGATCCAGCGGTATCCCAAAGCTGATGTCGATGGAGATGGCTCACTTTCAGATAGCGAGAAAGAGCAGTTCTTGAGGCGGGTCATTGCGCTGCGAAAACGAATGAATGACACAAGCCCGCCGAGTGGTGGTTTTTTCGGTGGTGGAAAGTCAAAGTCTGGGCGAGAGCCAAGTTTTGGAAATGTGAAGTATGGAGAAGACGAGCGAAATGTGTTTGATATCTGGCTTGCCGATTCAGAGACGCCAGCACCGTTGGCAGTCTACATTCATGGAGGTGGCTTCAAGAGTGGCAGTAAAGAAAAGCTGAAGGCTGAAACATTAGCGGCGTTACTTGATGCAGGGATTTCTGTTGCTGCTATCAACTATCGTTTTGTCACAACAGACCCGCTGCCAACCGCCCATCATGATGCCAGACGAGCCATCCAATTCATACGTTCAAAAGCTGGTGAATGGAACATTGATACGAATCGGGTGGCAGCGTTTGGTGGTTCTGCCGGTGCCCAGATCTGTATGTGGCTTGCGTACAGTGACGATATGGCTGATGCCACCAGTGATGATCCTGTTGAACGAGAGTCAACGCGACTGCTGTGTGTAGCAACAGCAGGTGGTCAGACATCAGCAGAGCGAGACTTTTACATCGAGAACATTCTGCCACTCTTGGGTGAGAATGTTCCTGTTGAAGTACTTGTAAAGTCTTTCAATGGTGAGAATGATCCAGAGGAGATTCGCATGAAAATGTGGGGTGCTGATTCCCTTGAAGAAGTGGCTGAAACGACCAGGCAATGTTCGGCACTCCGCCTCATATCACCTGATGACCCACCGATTTTTATGAGTTACGGAATGGCACCGGATGCGAAGAAGCCCAGTGGTGATAAGAACCGTTTGAGAGGGTGGCTCATTCATCATGTGGTTTTTGGAACAAAGCTCAAAGAAAGGGCTGACGAACTTGGTGTTGAGGCGGACCTGTCCTACCCAGGTTCAGGTTCAAAATATCCGTCGAATGTTGCCTTTTTTCGTGACAAGTTGCTTGAGGGAAAATGAGTCGTAAGAGCGGCCTGCCGCTGTGAATAAAAAGTAGAAAAAGAGAGGCGTTGTTATGCCCGGTTCTGATACGAGCGGACGAAGAATACATCGACGAGATCTCAATAAAGGCGCAGCCACAGCAGGCCTTGCCTTGACTGCGGGAGCACTCGGAATCCCAAAGACTTTTGGCCAGTCAAGTTTCAGTAATGATTTAATTCAAGCTGAAAATGCAAAGCCTGGCACCCGTGATTGGTTGTTAACCAAAACGCATACTGTTCCTGGCAAGATCAATAAGATTCTTGACAATGGTCGGTGCAAAGTGATTGAAGGATACTGTTCTGCAAACAGTATTCGTGCCGGTGAAACACTTCGCATTATGGTCAGCACAAATCCGGTAACAGCGTTCAAACTGGAGGTTTTTCGGACGGGGTACTACGGTGGAGCGGGTGCGCGACTCATGCGAACCTTTGAATCCGTGAAAGGTGTGACTCAGCCAGATCCGCCTGTCGGTGAGAACTTTGTACGTGAATGCCAGTGGGAACCGAGCGTTGAGTTTGAAATTCCAAAAGATTGGTTGAGCGGTGTCTACCTTGGCAAGATGACAGCGAAAGACAGCGGCATACAGAGTTACGTTATTTTTATTGTTCGAGATGATCGTCCGTGTGACTTGTTGTTTCAGTGCAGCGACCTGACATGGTCTGCTTACAACAGATGGCCTGCCGACTATTCAATCTACACAGAGCATAAAGACTGGAAGAGTATTGGTGCACCGAGTGGCATGGTCAGCTTTGATCGTCCCTACGGTTTGTTTACTCATCCCGTAAACAAAATTAAGACGTCAGGTGGCAGTGGTGAGTATCTCCCATGGGAATTCCCAATGTCATACTGGCTTGAGCAGCACGGGTATGACGTGTCCTATATTTCAAACGTTGATACGCATGCTGATCCGGCAGGCCTGCTCCGTGCGAAAGGTTTTATTTCAGTAGGGCATGATGAGTATTGGAGTCAGCAGATGTATCAGAATGCCATCAAGGCTCGAGATGCTGGCGTGAGCCTGGCATTTTTTGGTGGCAACTCTGTTCTCTGTGTTGTGCCAATGGAGCCTTCCAGTTCGGGTGTCCCGAATCGCTGTATCAGGCGAGAGGGCTGGTTCCTGCCGATGCCAGAAAATATGTCGGAGTCCGCAAGGAAAATGCGAATTAAGCGAGTGCTGAATGAATCAGATTTTGAGTTGAACATGGGGCCTGATGGGGCACTACTCATGGGCGGAAGGCTCGACTCTGAAAATGGACGCGGCATGGGTGTTGGTGACTGGACCTGTGCGATCCCGGATCACTGGCTGTTTGCGGGAACCGGAATGAAGAAAGGCGACTCAATTAAGAATCTTTTAGGTTGGGAATGGCACGGTGCTCCTGCGATGAGTCTGCCAGGTATGCAGGTGGTTGCCGAGGGAGATGCAACGATCAATCAGAAAAAGGTTGGGCATTATACGGCGACCGTTTACGATGGCCCAAGAGATAATGTTGTGTTCAATGCCGCAACCATCTGGTGGGCGAATGGACTCTCGAGTCCACCAGGGCACAAGAATCCGAGTCGGCATGGTGTCGCGCAAAAGGGGCCCGATGAGCGGGTTCAGCAAATCACCCATAACCTGTTCCAGCGCATGATTTCCTAAGATTGGATCGTCTTGGTGCCAAAGAAGAAAAGAAAAGACATCCGCAGATCGTGGGCAATTCTTTCTCAATGGATGCGATTACGATCTGTCTTCTGTCTTGCTCGATTCGTGGGTGGGTTGCCGAAGGGTACGATTGCTGCGGTCGCCACTTTTGTCGTGTCATCTGTGTCTCTAAGTGTCAATGGGACGGAAGAGGTCACGATCGAGCCGCACAGGTTCACAATTCAAGATGGATATGAGATCGTTCAAGTTGCTGCACCATCATTGGTGAAACGACCAATGCATATGTGCTTTGACAATGAGGGTGTACTGTACGTCACGGATAGTTCTGGCAATACCGATAAAGCCCCCGTGCAATTGAAAGACCCTCAGCACCGGGTACTACGATTAGTTGATCGTGATGGTGATGGAATCTTCGATGAGTCCACGGTGTTTGCCGATAGCCTGCCGCTTCCTGAAGGCATACTTGTGCATGATGGTTCAGTGTATGTCGGTGCACCACCTCACATTTGGAAACTTCATGATTCCACTGGGGACCATGTCGCGGACGAACGGTCTGTATGGTTTGATGGCGGTTCGATTGAAAATTGTGGAAACGATATGCACGGGCCCTATTATGGGACTGACGGTTTTTTCTACTGGTGTAAGGGTGCGTTTGCTCCACAGCAGCATCAGCTCACCAACGGGAGAGCGCGGACCTCGCGTGCAGCCCATATCTATCGCGCACTCCCTGATGGGAGTCAGCTGGAGCGAGTGATTACAGGCGGGATGAATAACCCCGTCGGCCTCGCGTTCAGTGATACTGGTGAGCGGTTTTTGAGTGGAACCTTTTTCGATCTTTCAGCACCCGGGAGACGAGATGGAGTTCTGCACGCCGTTTATGGAGGGGTGTACGGCCGGAAGAATCCACGTGTGCTCGCACCACATCCTGCCACAGGTGACCTGCTTCCTGTGCTATCGCACCTTGGGCCAGCAGCTCCATCAGGGATTGTTATGCCACAGAGCGCTGCTACGGGGTTGCGTGGCGACCTGATCTGCACAGAGTTCAATACTCGACGTCTTTCCCGGCATCAACTTTCCCATGCCGGTTCATCCTTTGAGTCGAAAGTAAGCATGTTTCTTGAAAGTGATCAGACAGACTTTCATCCAACAGACGTCATTGAAGATGCTGACGGCAGTTTGCTTGTGGCCGATACCGGCAGTTGGTACAAGATCTGTTGTCCGACGTCCAAGATCGCCAAGCCAGATATTCTTGGTGCAATCTATCGAGTGAAAAAGAAGGATGTGGCTCAGGTTGATGACCCCCGTGGGCTCGCACTGGACTGGAAGAATCCACGGGTTGAATGGTTGTCAGATAAGCGGCCGGCCGTTGTTAGACGTGCCGTCGAGTGCCTGGCGGCTGAAGAAAATATTGAGTTGTTGTGTTTATCACCTGCACGAGTTTCAGCCATTTGGGCTTTGCACAGAATTCCTGGTCGTTACGCACGTGATGTTGTTCGGCAATTTATTAAGTCAGCAGATTCGACGGTCCGCATCGCGGCGATCCAAAGCGTGGCGCTTTGGCGAGACAAGAATGCCGTGGACTCCCTGATTGATGTGCTCTCCAGAGTTGATGATCCACATGTTCTGCGCGTGGCAGCGATGGCACTTGGCAGAATCGGGCAGGCTCACGCAACAGTGCCGCTGCTGGAGTGCTACTCAGGAGATATGGACCCCTTTCTGAAGCATGCTCTCACGTATGCGATCTATGAGATTGGTGACCTGAACAGTTTGCCAAAACAACATCCAGTGACCACACGTGTGCAACGCATGTTGAAACTCGACAGGACGACTATCCGCTCTGCGAAGTACCCTGAGATTGAATTTATACAAGCGGATAAGCCAGATTCTGAGACGGTCGCAAGACAAAAAGAACAACTCGATGCGTTGGCCGCGTTTCTGCCTCACGGAGATGCGCAGCGCGGCGAAAAACTGTTCCTCAGTCGTGAGAAAGCGAAATGCGTAACGTGCCACGTCAAGGGTTCAGCAGGTGTCAGGCTTGGCCCTGACTTGACGAGAATCGGTGCCATTCGCAGTGAGCGTGATCTCCTGGAAGCGATTGTACTTCCGAGTGCATCCATCGCTCGGTATCACGAAACAGTGAATGTCATGACAAAAGACGGCAAGGTCGTTTCAGGGCTACTCGTCAAAGAGAATACAAATGCAATGGTTCTCGCATCAGCAGAGGGTGCGTTGCAGCCTGTTACCTATGCAGACATCGAGCGTGCAAGCTACTCGAATGTCTCATTGATGCCCGAGGGGTATGAAAAAATCCTGACACCCAAAGAGATTGCAGACATCGTGGTGTATTTAAAAAGATCAGATGTTGTAAGGCCTGCTGGTTCCGGACGGCCAGCCGGTGAGTGAAAGTGAGTTTTGATGCATTGGAAAAGGTTCATAAGGTTCAGAAGTTTCCTGAAACAGATTAGTTTTCTTGCATTGGTCATGAATGTGGCAGGTGTGTCCGTGTACGGAGACACTGAGCAGAAACCAACAAAGCCAAATGTGTTGTTCATCGCCATTGATGATCTAAACGACTGGACTGGCATACTTCAGGGGAATATTCAGGCCCGCACGCCTTGTATAGATGCTCTCGGTTCCAAAGGGATGATTTTCAACAATGCGCACTGTGCCGCGCCGTGTTGTGGTCCATCACGATCCGCCATCATGAGTGGAATCAGGCCGTCAACTTCGGGGAACTACATTAATAAAAGTTCATTGACCCATAATCCAATTCTTAATAACGCAGTGCTTCTGCCCGAGTTCTTTCAGCAGCACGGATACTACGTAACTGGGGCAGGCAAACTCTTTCATGGCTACCACTTTAATTACGAAGTAAAGGGTCGAGGCTTTGATGAATACTATCCAAGTAAAACACAGGATCTGCCGTCGTTCGAAGGACTCAAGTTCTCCTCCAGGCTTCCCTTGGGTGGGTGGTCGAGAACAGCCGACTGGGGGCCTCTTCGTTCAGATATCACTGTGGATGACCACCCTGATGGTAAGACCGCCAACTGGGTGAAAGGAAAATTGCTCGAGGGTCAGTTGCAAGAACCTTTTTTTCTCGGTGCTGGCATCTTTGAACCTCATCTGCCGAATTACGCACCGCAGAAGTACTTTGATCAATTCCCCTTGGAGGACATCAAGCTTCCAGATGGTTTCCTTGAGAATGATCTCGATGATGTGCCATCTGCCCATGCCAAGATGGCCCACAATCCGTGGCTCAAAAGAATTCGCGAAACGGGGCAATGGAAGCCTGCCATTCAGGCGTACCTCGCATGTACGGCAATGGTGGATGACCTTGTTGGCCAGCTTGTTGAGGCACTCGAAAAGTCCAAGTATGCCGCCAACACCATTATTGTGTTGTGGAGCGACCATGGGTTTCATCATGGGGAGAAAGGCCGCTGGGGAAAATACTCTCTGTGGGAACGGGCGACTCGGGTTAATTGCATTTGGGTTGTTCCCGGCGTGACTAGGGCGGGTTCGGTTTGTAGTAAGCCGGTGAACCTACTTGATATCTATCCGACCCTGGCTTCGTTGACCGGCTGTAAGCCACCAGCGAAGCAACTTGAAGGGAATGACCTTTCAGTATTAATGAAAAATCCTGAGGCTCCGTGGGACGAGGCGACAGTCACCACGTTTGGCTATAAGAACTACGGCGTTCGATCAGGTCGGTATCGGTACATTGTCTACGAAGACGGTTCTGAAGAGTTGTACGATCACACCAACGATAAATGGGAATGGAAGAACATCGCAGACAAGCCGCAGTTTGCTGCTGTCAAACAGGGCCTGCGAAAATGGATGCCTGTTCACCATGAGCCACCAGGGCCCACCTACAAACCGCCGAAACGGCAGTGGTGATGGCAGGTGTAAAATTTTGAGGCGATGTGACATGGTCTACTAAGAAGCAAAAGATGTATCTGTCTGCCATGTAATTCTTAGGTCAGATATGCGGCCTTTAAATTGGAGTGAAGAATGAAGAGTGTTGTAAGAACAAATCAAAAGTCATTTTTGAGTGTGATTCTTCTGGTTGGAGCAAGCATTTTTGGTATGCGTTGCTATGCTGCTGCACCGAATATTCTCTTCATCGTTTCGGACGATCATGGCTGGGGAGACTTGCCGTCCAACTGGGACAGCACCGAGGTGCAACTTCCGACACTTGATGCGTTGGCCAGCAGCGGTGTGCGATTCCCGAACTACCATACTGTTCCACTTTGCGGTCCATCTCGGGCATGCATGTTTACCGGACAGTACTCAACTGAAAACGGCATGTGGCGTGGCCCCGGTAGTCAGCCGCTCGGGTCTCCCGGGTACCGGGGAATTAAGCGTGATGTGAAGATGCTCTCTGAGTATCTTTCTGAGGCCGGTTATGCAACGGGCGCCTTTGGGAAATGGCATCTTGGTTCTCTTGAGGGCGAAGTTCCGAATGATCGTGGGTTCGATGAGTTTCATGGTTTTCTGGGTGGGGCGCACCCATATTGGATTGCTGGATCTCGTTCCAAAATCATGCACAATCGTGAAAACGATCCTCTCGCAAAGGGGCATGCTACCGAGTTGTTCACCCAATGGGCAGAAGACTTCATTCGAGAGAATGCCGGTAAAGAATCTCCTTTCTTCTGTTATCTGGCCTACAACGCGGTGCATGGCCCACTCCGCGTTGAGAAGTCAAAACCAGCCTCGGCACCAGAGGCCTGGGTGAAAAAAGCTCTTGATCGTGGAGTGAGTTTTCTTCGGAGTGACTATGTTGCGATTCTCGAACACATGGATCACAACATTGGTCAACTGGTCAGTGTGTTAGATGAGCTTGGTGTTGCCGAAAATACGCTCATCATTTTCGTCAGTGATAACGGCGGCTGCACCATGGAGGAAGGTGCTGCAGGGGGAAGGTTTCCCGGGAACAATGGTCCACTACGAGGAGGGAAAGCCACAACCTACCAGGGCGGGCTTAATGTTCCTTTTCTTGTGAATTGGAAAGGCAAAATTCCTCAGGGTGGCCTCGTGTCTGATGGTCACGTAATGCACTGCGATATCTTTTCTTCATTATTGGATGCGGCTGGTCTCACTGTTCCTGAAAGCAATGGAAAGAATCCCCTTCGAGGGATGTCTCTTCTACCTCACATGCTTTCAGATGGAGAAACGTCAGTTCCAGAGCGGACTATGATTTTTGAACTATGGGGAAATATTGGTGTTCGAAGGGGCGACTATAAGTTGTGGGCCAGTGTAGGACGTGATTATTCTCCAGATTGGGATGCTCTGGCGGCTGAAATTTCTCAGAAAGATCTCGAGCTCTTTGATATTCAGCGTGATGTTGCTGAAACGAATGACCTGCGGACAGAACACCCTGAGATGTATACATCACTGAAGGCCGAGTTGCTCGATCATTTGTCCGGTATTAACGCAGACTATCCTGCAGTTGTTTTGTCAGATGTTAAAAGCAAGGCGATGCCAAAGCAACAAAAGCGGTCAAAGACTATTCCGCCGAAGGAAAGGTCGCCAGAAAAATTTTTTCAGGCCCGTGATCGCAACAGTGATGGTGAAATCACACTTGAGGAATTCATTGGCAACCCTGATGGACGGAATGTCGCAGCACTGACCAAACGCTTCGAGCAATTTGATGCGAATGGCGATGGTGCACTTGGTATTGATGAATTAAAGAGCAACTAGGACGACTTGGTTAGAGTAGGTAGACAGCATGCGGGTGTATCATTTTTTGGCCACAGTTACGGTGGCTTGGAGTTGTGGTTTCTATTCCATTGGTCTTGGCCAGGAAGGTGCCTTGCCAGTAACGACAGATCTACATGCTCATGGGCTGAATCAGCAGCAGCTTGATTCACTCGCTGATATTATGCAGCACGCTGTTGACCAGCAGGCCATCGCTGGGTGTTCGTTTCTAATCGCGCATCGGGGAGAGATCGTTTTCCGAGAGGCATTTGGGTTTGCAGATATTGAGTTGGAGCGAGCCTTCACTACGAATGAATTGGTTCCAATCGCTTCTGTCTCGAAGCCGGTTCTCGCCAGTGTGGTTATGGCTCTTGTTGATCAGGGAAAGCTCACACTGGACGATCCGGTTGAAAAGTATTTGCCTGAGTTTAAGGACATGAAAGTGAAGGGGGGGAAGAGTCCAATTCACCGGATGACCATTCGGCATCTTCTTTCACACACGGCAGGCTTCTGGGGAAACAAGGGGATCAGTGCTGAAAAGCTTGATCTGATACGCAACTTTCAGCGACCACTTGGTGAAGCTGTCAGTCGTATGGCGACGTATGAGCTTGAGTATCAGCCAGGCACAAAATTTGTTTATTCAGGTTCAGGGTTTTGTGTAGCAGGACGTGTTGCAGAAGTTGTGCTTAATCAGTCACTTGAGCGGATTGCTCAAGAGGTGTTATTTCAGCCCCTGGGATTAAGTCGTACGACGTACTTGCCGTCAAAAGAAATTCGAAAGACTGTGCCGACGGCATACAGCAGACAAAGTGGTGGCGTGCTGGAAAGACAACCATCTCGCACCGGCGAAGAGCTTCGTTTTATTCTGCCAGGTGGATCACTCTTTACCACACTTGACGAACTGGCCACATTCGGGGTTATGCACCTTGAAAATGGAGTGTGTCATGACAAACAGGTGCTTTCAAGGGAATCGATTGATGAGATGCGGACATTGCAGTTGCCACAGAAGGTGACGCGAAGGTACGGGCTTGGTTGGAACTGTGATGACATCGATAATCAAGATTTGGCAGATCGTGTGTTTCATGGTGGTGCGATGGGAGCCTATCTTGTCGTTGATCGGAAGCGCGAGCTGGTAGGTGCATTTCTCATACATCAGCCGGGGCAAGAGGTTGCAGGATTGAGAAACAAACTTTCCCAGCAAGTTGGTAAACTGTTTCGAGTGTCTGATTAATTTTTTCATCTGCCAAGTTGAGATCGTGGAGTGTCTCATTTGGACATGTTGATTTCAGGGTGGGGGAAGTTTCATGAAGTTTTGTGTTGGTTTGCTCCTCGGTCTTTGGATGTCACCGCTGATAGCAGGTGAGCAACCAAACATTCTTTTTATCATCGCCGACGATGCCTCACGAGATAGTTTTGGTGCCTACGGATGCCAGTATGTGCAAACGCCTGGCTTCGATCGCATTGCGAGAGAGGGCGTGCTGTTTACGCAGGCATATAACTGCAATCCAAAGTGTGCACCAGCGCGTGCCTGCCTGCTAACGGGCCGTTACTCATGGCAATTAGAAGAGGCTTGTAATCACAATCCCTTTCTGTCTGACAAGTGGAAGTTCTATCCATACCTGCTTGAGGAGCATGGCTATGCAGTTGGTTATACCGGCAAAGGGTGGGGGCCAGGCATTTGGAATGCTGAGGATGCTGGGAAAAGTCGTAAGGCGGATAATCCAGCAGGACACCCATGGAATCAACTTCAGAAGAAGCCGCCGTATAAGGGGATCAGTAGTATCGACTACGCAGCGAACTTTGAAGCATTTCTTAAGGCAACACCAAGTGACAAGCCGTTTTGTTTTTGGCTTGGAACGAAGGAACCACATCGAGGATATGGTTTAGATAATTGGAAACTGGATGGCCGAGATCTTGCTGATGTCGTGGTTCCTGAATACTACCCCGACAATGAAACCATCCGAGGTGATCTTGCCGACTACGCCATCGAGGTTGAATGGTATGACAAGCACATCGTGCAGGCGCTTAAGCATCTTGAAGCTCACGGCAAGCTTGAGAATACGCTGATTATTGCGACCTCAGACCACGGCATGCCATTTCCTCGAGTCAAAGGCCAGATATACGACGATGGGTTTCATGTTCCATTTGCCGTTCGTTGGGGTAATCGGATCAAGCCTGGTCGTACGGTAACCGACTTCGTTACCTTTCCAGATCTTGCACCAACGTTGTTGGAAGTCACTGGGGTGCCGCTGGATGATCAGATGACAGGGAGTAGTTTTCTGCCGCAGTTAGTGGCTTCTGATTCTGGCAGGATTGATGCAAAGCGAGATCACACACTTTTAGGGAAAGAGCGACACGATATTGGTCGGACCGATGGAGAACTCCTTTCAGTAGCGTACCCATCACGAGCCCTGCGTAATGATCAGTATTTATACATTCGCAACTTTAAGCCGCATCGCTGGCCGGTAGGTGACCCCGAATACGGGTTGCTCAATTGTGATGACTCACCAACAAAACAATTTCTAACGAACCTGACTCGCGGCACTACTCGAAACAAATGGTATGACATGAGTTTTGGGAAGCGGCCTGCTGAACAGTTGTTTGATATGCAGAGGGATCCTGACTGCGTTCGAGATTTGGCGGGTGATCCAGCGCTTGCAGAAACTGTGAGCCGGCTCTGGCTCCAACTAAGGACCGAACTTGAGGCTCAGGGTGACCCCAGGGTTTTGGGGCAGGGTGAGATTTTTGATTACTACCCAAATTGCAGAGTTGATCGGCAGCAGAAACTCTACGGCAAGCCAGACTATGACCCTGTGAGCATATTCCACGAAAAATTTGAAAACAGCGATCTTGATTAAAGGTCATGCAAGAACGTCTGCAACGTGTCATGGCTACTTTCGTTTGTGGTGGACTCGGAGGCGAGGTAGTTGGTCACGGTTATAAACAACGATATGCGGTAGACATCGTGATCAAAAAACAGGTGAGGCGTGAGCGAACTCTTCCATTGCGGCGAGAGTATGCGGTCGACAGCGATTTGATCGCCAGAGTCGTTATCTCATTTTTGTGGCGGACCTGAACAAGATCAGCCCCAATGAGTGAAATGGCATGCGTGGAGAGCTCAAAAAGATTTGGTCGTACGCCAGTCTTGATTCTCTCAGTAGGTCATTCAATGGAAGGCATAATGAAAGGCATTTGCGTACATAGTTATGTCAGCGTGATGAATTGTTTTGGGCAGTGCTAAACATGAAAGTAAACAGTAATGTTGAACGGCTACTTCTTGCGTTTTGTGTGTTCGTTCGGAGCATTTATCACATGTCAGGCAGTGTCTGCTGACAATCAAATCAAAAATGTTGTCCTCATATTGGCAGATGATCTGGGTTGGGCAGATACAACGCTCTACGGAAAGACATCACTCTATGAAACACCGAATATCGAACGCCTCGCTGCACGCGGTATGACGTTCTCGAATGCCTACTCCAGTCCCATATGCTCGCCAACGCGTGCCAGCATCATGACAGGTCAGAACCCGGCTCGGCACGGGATGACTGCACCTGCAGCGCACCTTGCAAATGAACAGTTTGAGGCAACAGTCGGTGAACGAGGGTTGCCAGATCAAAAATGTACGAACGTCAAGAGTGCGACACGTCTTGATCCAGATCTTCCCATGCTTGGAGAAGTTCTGAAAAATGCTGGGTATGCTACCGCACATTTTGGGAAATGGCATCTTGGCCGCGAGCCATATTCTCCGCTTGAGTCCGGTTTTGATGTGGATCTTCCACATTGGTGGGGGCCGGGCCCAAAAACGAGTTACCTCGCGCCGTGGGGATACTCGAATCCACACTTTAAAGAAGGAAAGCCGGGTGAGCATATTGAAGATCGAATGGCTTTCGAAGCGGTTACGTGGCTTCAACAAAGAGACCATACAAAACCATTTTTCTTGAACTATTGGCAGTTTTCAGTCCATGCTCCTTTCGGGGCGAAGCCCGAACTCATTGAACACTACCGCAACAAGCTTGGCGACTCTGTTGATGGACTTACAACTCTGGAGGTGAGGGAGAAGTTACTTTCCTCGCATGAGCCGTTGATGGGCCTTCCTCAACAGTCGCCAACGTATGCTGCGATGGTTCATTCACTTGATGATGCCGTTGGAAGCCTGCTTGATACGATTGATGCCGAGGGCGTTGCTGATGAAACAGTCGTGATCTTTTATTCGGATAATGGTGGCAATATTCACTGTGGCCTTGAGGAGAGTGCTGCTTCAGGTGAAAAATACATTACACCGATTACCAGTAATCACCCACTTCGCGGAGGAAAAGGTGGAATTCACGAAGGCGGCATTCGTGTACCAGCAGTTGTGGTCTGGCCTGGCGTAACAAAGCCCGGCTCACGAAACGAGACGCGTATTCAAGCCATTGATCTCTATCCCACAATCCTGCACATGCTTGGTGTGGAGTCACCGAAGACGGCGGTGATTGATGGTGTTGATTTTACCGAGGCTCTCCGTGGTGCGGAAGTTGAGCGGTCGCCGATGTTTACGTATGTCCCGAGTCACGGGAATACGCCTCACTGGTTACCACCATCCATGTCTGTCCATGTTGGTGACTGGAAACTTATTCGTACTTTCTACTACGGTGAGGCTGGTGCACATGACTACCGTCTCTATAACCTGCAGGACGATATTGGTGAGAGTCGTAATCTCGCTGCAGCACACCCGGAAAAAGTTCAAGAACTAGACGGCTTGATAGATAGCTATATCAAGGAAGTCGGTGTTGTTCTTCCGTCAGTGAATCCAAATTTTGACGAAGCGGCATACCATCCGGAAAAAATTGGGGTCGAGGCAGGTGGATTAAAAATGCCCCCAGCGTTTAAGGCGTCTCTGAAGAAAAAGACGGATGGTGCGAACAAACAACAGGCATCGCCAAAGGAAATGCTTGGTTGGGTGGCCAAGAATGCGAAGGCGTTAGTCAAGGATGACATTTTGAAAGTTACCCCAACAGGAAGGCAGTCATTTATCGCCAGCGCGAAGATACCTGCCCGTGGGCCCGGCGTACTTCGGTTTCGCATGCGGGGCCCAAAAAATGGTAAGGGGCAAATTCAGTGGCGGACAAAGGAACAAGCATCATTCCCTGAGTCCGGTCAGGTGCATCCGTTTTCAGCAGAAGGTGGCGTATGGCAGGAACACGAAGTAGAAGTTGAGGAAAAGGACGGCATTGTTCATCTCAGGCTCTTTGTGCCACAGCAGAAACAACCCGTAGAGATTGATTGGATTGAAATCAGTTGGCAGGATGGTGATGAGACAAAAAGGAAGCGGTGGGATTTTTAGGCTCCAAGGGAGAGCACGTGGTTCACTTGTGTACGATAAATTGGGGGCAATTGATGACACGAATCATCGCTGTCGCGTTATGCATTATGTTTTCAGTGTCAGCTGTTCAGGCTGAGGGCAACGCATCAAAACGCCCTGACATCGTGTTTATTATTGTGGATGATCTTAATGACTGGATTGGCTGCCTTGGTGGTCATCCTGATGCAAAGAGTCCCAATATCGATGCGCTTGCCCAAGAAGGAATGCTGTTTTCTCAGGCCTACTGCAATGCACCTCAATGCCGGCCCTCGCGGACAAGTCTGCTGTACGGAAAATACCCTTTCAATACAGGGACGTATTTCAACGCCAAATTTTCCAAAGAAACTCGCTCAATAGCCCCAACTCTTCAGCAGTTTTTTATGCGCCATGGGTATCGTGTGGCAAGTGGGGGGAAAGTCTTTCATGGTCATCCTGGTAACGACGGGGATGCACTTCTTAAAAAGCCTAAAGATCCACGGCCGCCAGCAGGGAAAGACCGGTTCGGGGGTGGCAACCCACCGTCTGACGGCTATGCACTTGATGTACCAGACGAGGAGATGGGGGATTATAAGGTCGCACAGTGGGCAACCGAGCAGTGGAAGACGGTGTCTGAAAAACCGCTTTTCATGTCAGTCGGTTTCTATCGACCACATCGACCGCTTCAAGTACCCAAACCATGGTTTGACCAGTTTCCAGTTGAAACAATCAGGCGTCCGGCAGAGCCAGAAGGCAAGGATGACTGGGATGACCTGTCAGACTTCGCCAAAAATCTTGCTCGGAGCCATGCTCATAAGGCATTACATAAAGGCCTGAGTGATCATGAATCGATCGTTAAGAACGGACAGTGGGATGAAACGATTCAGGCGTATCATGCATCTGTCGCGTTTGTTGACAAACAGATTGGCCTGTTTCTTGAGGCCTTGAAGAAAAACCCTCGGGGCCGGAATACCTATGTCATGCTTGTAAGTGATCACGGGTGGCACCTCGGTGAAAAAAAACACTGGTGCAAAGGAGCAATCTGGGAGCAGACGACACATATTCCATTTATTGTGAGTGGTCCGGGAATTCAGGCAGGCTCAACGTGTGTGCAACCAGCCAGCCTGATCGATGTGTATCCGTCACTTGTTGATCTTGCAGGCTTTGAAGTACCTGAGTGGCTTGACGGAAAATCAGTGAAGCCACAACTGAATGATCCTCGTGAGGCACGGGACCCTGCTATCACATCGTACGGCAGTGGAAATACATCAGTCCGAACAGAACGCTGGCGGTACATTCGGTATGAGGATGGCTCGGAAGAACTGTACGACCATCAAACTGATCCAGATGAATGGACGAATCTGGCCGACCAAAAAGAATTTGCAGAAATCAAAAATAGCCTTACCAAGTCGATTCCCGAGAAACAGCACCCCGGTCTGATGGTGCAGGATTGGTTTGATGCATTTCAGCCTTCAGCTGCATCGGGATCACCGGCCAGAAGAAAAAGACAGTAAAGGAAGAGGTTGCTGTGATACAGACTGTTTTCGTTTTGGCTGTGGTTGGGCTCAGTTGGATTCTTACGACGGAGCCAGTTTTTGGTTTTCAGGGGTACAGGTTGAGTGAATCGTTCGGTCCTGATTTTGACCCATCTGTTTTTCTGACAAAAATTCCAAACACAAACACTCGGGTTCGTAGCGGCGTACTCTGGACGCGAGGGGAAAGTGGTGGAAAGTACCCACCGATGGTCAGTCTTAATGTAGACGGCTGTGATCTCCAGATTTCATTTCGCTACCGACATCTTGAGGAGGGCGGCATGATATGGTTCTTCGTGGATGGAGACGATGGATTTGGTAGTGTGGATCATATGCTGAGAATGAAACTCACTCGGACTGGCATTCAGCTTCAGATAGATGCCCATTCACTTGATGCTGACCATCCGGAGCGGCAGAACAAGAGTCGTCCGGCGGATGCTGTCAGTGGTGCCTATCGTCTGAACAAGAAGTTTCCGCAGGAAGATGTTGATCTGAGGGAGAGCCGTTGGCACGAAGTCACCATTCACTTTCATGGTGAAGAGGTCGCCATGACCCTCGATGACAAAGCGTGGACAAAGACACTTACTCATCCGAGCTTTCAGCAGCGAAAGCAAAAACTGCTTTGGATGCAGAAAGGTGGTGAAAAGGGAATCGAACTGGATGATATCCATGTGATAGAAAACGTCGTATTTACAGAACATCAGGATTCAAGTGGCTTGTCGGTTCCCAAGCCTTATGCCTCAGAAACCAGATGACCATCAAAATGATTTTTATTTCAACCGGGAAATGGATGCTTGCAGTATGAAGTGCCCTGTCAACGCGATGAACAATTCGAAAACGCTGTTGATTATATTTGTGACGATGGCCTTCGTGTCCAGTTCCGTTGCGAGTGAAAAACCGAATGTCCTGCTGATACTCGCAGACGATCTTGGGTATGGCGATGTTGGCTGCTATGGCTGTCCGGATATCAAGACTCCGCATATCGATACGCTGGCACGCGAAGGGATTCGCTGTACTGATGGGTACGCGGCGTTTCCGGTGTGTTCACCCTCTCGGGCATCATTGCTAACGGGCCGGTATCCGGCGCGTTTTGGGCCAACGTATGAAGACTATTACGGTGGTGGTGCACCGGAACTTGATCCCGTAAAGCATCTGACGATCGGGCAGATGATGAAAGACGGTGGATACAGGACGGCTTGTTTCGGTAAGTGGAATGTGTCAAATCTCAACCGGCGTCGCGCGAATGACTTTGGCTTTGATCAGTGGGTTGGGCTTCACCTCAACCACGATTACTACACACATAAATTAGTACGTACCGGTGAGCATGATCTCTATAAAGATGGAGAGCCTTTCGACCGCAAGGGTGTCTGGTCAGATACGATCTTCGCTGACGAGGCGATTCGGTTTATTGAGCAGCAAAGCGATGCACCTTTTTTTATCTATCTTGCATTTCAGGCACCGCACAGTCCGTATCAAGATCCAGACAAGCCAATGGATCCACCCGGTAAGAAGGAAAGGAAAACGCTGATCAAAATGGTTGAGCGACTTGACTCTGAGATCGGTCGGGTTCTTGCAGCACTCGATAAAGAGAAGCTCGCTGAAGATACGCTTGTTATTTTGACAAGTGACAATGGGGGGGCTCAAGGTGTCGCCCGGAATGCACCCTTGAGTGGTGCGAAGCAGATGTTACAGGAGGGCGGTATTCGGGTGCCACTGATTTTTCGATGGCCTGATATGCTGCCTCTAGGTGAGACATTTTCATCGCCGATAAATGCAATGGATCTAACGGCTACAATTGCTTCAGCGGGTGAAGTTCATCCACCTCCCGATAAGCCTTTTGATGGAGTTGACCTTGTGCCAATGCTTGCTGGCTCGGCACGTCTTCCTGAGGATCGGGCTCTTTTCTTTCGTCGTCGAACAATTGCGGTTCGCAAAAAAGAGAATCATATTCGTCAGTCGGCAGTTCGTCAGGGAAACTGGAAGTATTTGCGCACCTACAAAAAAAATGATAATGAATCATTTAAGGCGACATTGAGTAATTTAGACGATGATATTGCCGAACTCGATGATCGTTCGGTTTCCTCTCCGGAGCGTGCGCAGCAAATGAGTGATTTGCTGGAAGCGTGGGAGAATGAGGTTGGGGAAACGGCAGAGCCCTTTCCAGATAGTCCTCACAATTTAAATCGGTTACAAAAGTGAGTAGGTAAACGAATAGGCATCACTGGTAGAAAGATTCTGGAGGGTCTGAATTGATAACGTCAAAAAGAGTCGTAGCGGCGGTTATCTTGTTTAGTCTTGCGGTCTGTGTGCATGCAGCAGAGTTTAAGTCGCTCTTTAATGGTAAGGATCTGTCTGGCTGGGCCGGCAAAGAAGGCCTTTGGTCTGTTAAAGAAGGTGCCATTGTGGGGCAGACCACAAAAGAGCACCCGGTGGATGCAAACACGTTTCTCGTCTGGCAGGGTGGAGAAGTGGGCGACTTCATTCTGAAGATGAAGGTTCGCTTCTCCGGCAATAATACCGGCGTGCAGTATCGCAGCGAATTGTTTGGTGAGCCAGAAGGCTTTGTGGTGAAAGGATATCAGGCGGACCTGCACCCGAAGCAAGAGTTCTACGGCATGCTCTATGCAGAGAAATGGCGAGGAATTGTTGCGAAACGATTTCAGAAGGTGGTTGTTGGTGAAGACGGCAAGCCGAAAGTTGTGGGCGAGGTAGGTGACACGAATCAGAAGCTTGTTGATAGCGAGTGGAATGAGTTGACAATCACTGCCGTCGGTGACCGACAGATCCATCAGGTGAACGGCATTACAACCATGGACCTTACGGACAATCATCCGGAAGCGAAAAGAAAAGGAATCATCGCCCTTCAACTCCACAAGGGGCCGCCAATGAAAGCTGAGTTTAAAGATATTCAGCTCAAGCGTTTGAATCGCAAGGAAGGCAAGGCGGCCATCAAGGCGTTGGCAGGCGGTCTGAAGAATAATTCAGAACCATCCGCAGGAAAGAGAGAGTTAGGTCCAGAGAATAGAGCAACACCAGTCTCTCGCATCAAGGCAGCAAAAGGTTTTAAAGTTGAGCTGCTCTATTCCGTGCCAGCTGACAAGCAAGGCTCGTGGGTCAATCTTTGCACAGATAACAAAGGACGTCTCTTGGTGAGTGATCAGTTTGGTGGGCTCTACCGGATTACTCCTCCAAAACCTGGGCAGACGCTCGACATGAATGATGTCCAGCCTGTGCCGGCTGATATTCGAGCAGTCAACGGAATGGTCTGGGCCCACGATGCGCTTTATGTTGGCGTGAACGATTACGAGAAAAAGATCTCATCAGGTCTCTACCGCCTGACAGATAGTGATGGCGACGACCAACTTGATAAAGTCGAGTGCCTGAGGGAAATAGAAGCCCGCGGAGACCACGGCGTGCATGCGGTGGTGCCGAGTCCTGATGGAAATTCTTTTTTCCTGATTACAGGGAACAGCACAAAGCCAACAGATTTTGTCGAATCTTCACAGGTGCCACAGGTATGGGGGGAAGATCATCTGCTTCCAAGTTTTCCTGATGGCCGTGGCCACAATCGTGGTGTGCTTGCGCCCGGTGGCATCATCTACAAAGTTGATCGAGATGGGAAAAATTTTGAAGTCTACGCAAATGGGTTTCGGAATATTTTTGATGCAGCGTTCAATCATGATGGCGAACTCTTTACCTATGACGCAGATATGGAGTACGACTTCAATGCTCCGTGGTATCGTCCAACACGGATCAACCATGTGACAAGTGGGGCGGAAGTCGGTTGGAGGAATGGTGCGGGAAAGCGACCACCATTTTATGCAGACAGTCTGCCGGCAACTCTTGATATTGGGCCAGGCTCACCAACGGGTGTGACATTTGGATATGGTGCAAAGTTTCCAGCAAAATATCAGAACGCACTGTATGCACTCGATTGGAGTTGGGGAAAATTGTACGCGGTTCATCTGAAGCCCGAAGGGTCTTCGTACACAGCCACGAAAGAAGAGTTTGTAACCGGTGCTCCGCTACCCATTACCGATGCAATCATTCATCCCGACGATGGTGCCATGTATTTCACGATTGGCGGAAGGAAGGTGCAGTCGGGGCTATATCGTGTGACCTATGTCGGTGATGAATCAACAAATCCAGTCGTGCCAGCTCACGGTGAAAATGTAGCGAGAACAACACGGCATCAGCTGGAGGCATTCCATGGGAAAAAAGATGCAGACGCTGTACGAGTAGCATGGCCATATCTTTCAGATTCGGATCGTTTTATTCGCTTTGCAGCTCGAACCGCGATTGAGCACCAACCAGTCGACGAGTGGGCAGAGAAGGCTCTTGCCGAAACAGATCCTAAGAAACAGGTTGAGGCCCTTCTAGCACTTGCTCGTACAACAGGTGTGTGTCCACTGCATCGAGACGATTCGACTCCACCAGTCGATACAGACATGCGTGACAAACTTCTTCAAGCGATGATCAAGATTGATCTCAATCACCTCGACCAAACAAGCTTGCTTACGTATCAGCGAACACTTCAAATTATTCTAAGTCGTTTTGGGCGTCCGGATGATGTCACTGTTGATCAGCTAGTCGCAAAAATAGACCCACTCTTTCCTTCCGACTCAGCTGAAATGAATTGGTTGTTGTGCGAGACCCTTGCGTGGCTTGAGTCACCCACTCTTGCAGGAAAAGCAATTGCCCTGATTGAGGCTGTTCCAACGCAGGAGGAACAGATGCAGTATGCGAGATCGATTCGCTTTCTCAAAAAAGGCTGGACGGATCAACTAAAGGAAGAGTACTTCAATTGGTTCTTGAAGGCTGCAAACTATCGTGGTGGAGCGAGTTTTGCCAAGTTTGTGGAATTTATTCGAGATGATGCTGTCGCGTCACTTAGTGAAGCACAAAAAGAATCACTGGCAGAAATTCTCGCTAAGAAGCCGGAGAAGAAGTCTGCGCTTGAAAACCTGGGCGAAGTGTTCAAAGGGCGTCCGTCCAATGAATGGCAGCTCGATGAGTTAGCTTTGGCGGCTCAAACTGGTATGCATGGTCGTGACTTTGTAAACGGACGGACCATGTTTGCAGCTGCTGGCTGTTACGCCTGCCACCGATTTCAGAACCAGGGCGGAATGACCGGTCCTGATCTCACAACTGCTGGCCGACGGTATTCAACACGTGACCTGCTTGATCAGGTTATTCATCCAAGCAAAGTGATTAACGATCAATTTTCCTCAGTTACTGTTTTGACAAATGACGGCATCGTGCATAACGGTGTGATCGTGAATCTTGGTCAGAAGGGGGATGGAGGGAATATTGTCCTCAACACTGATCTCGCTGACCCCTGGGAACGTGTGTCAATAAATAGAGATGAGATTGATGAGATGATGGTGTCGAAAACGTCACCAATGCCAGTAGGCCTGTTTAGTCGAATGACACAGGATGAGATTCTTGATCTAACCGCATATCTAATCAGTGGTGGTGACTCTGAGCACGAATGTTTTCAGTAAAAAAACATGTTGGAGTCGTAGTAATTTGGAGTCAGCTTTGGTGAAGAGTGAAGGCAGGTTGCCTGCCGTCAGTTTGGCTTATTGATGCGAGTTTTTCCTCCGGCACTTTCAGTCTGCCACTCAGCCTGAAAGTGCCGTTGACCGTCACGATCCTTCGCGTATACCCTCTAAGGCTATGGCCAAAGGCTCAATGCGATAACCCGTTTGTGTGCTGCGGTCATCTAGAGCACTAGTTATTAATTGTGTACTAGCTAGCTTCTGCCGCACATAATCAGGATGAAAACGTGCCAACAATTTCCATTGATTCACCGCGATTTCTTATCTCACGCATGAGCGCGATCGGTGACACGGTGCTCACGCTGCCTGTTGCATGTGCGTTACGAGCACGGTTTCCTGACGCTTTTATCGGGTGGGCGGTCGAAGAAAAGTCGTCGGCTATGGTGGTCGGGCATCCGTGTGTTGATCAAGTCTTTACGCTGCCACGGGGTTGGTTCTTGTCTCCGCGAAAATGGAAGTCACTTCGTGATGAGCTGCGGGCGTGTCAGTTTGCTGTGAGTATCGATTGCCAAGGAAATACAAAGAGTTCGCTCGCCTGCTGGCTGTCAGGTGCCAAGCACCGTATTGGGTGTCGTGGACAATACGGTACCGAATTAAGTACGTATTTAAATAACATTCTTGTGACACCAGAGCGGCCACACCTTACTGATCGTTGTGTCGATTTACTTGCTCCAATTGGGATCACGAACCCTGAGATTGATTGGCAGCTTCCTGGCGATGAGATGGCAGAACATGCTGCAGCGAAGCTGCTTGCAGATCTGCCGCTTCAGGGGCAGATCGCGATTATAAACCCAGGTGCGACCTGGGAATCGAAGCTATGGGAGATGGATCGATTTGCTGCTGTTGCTCGACATCTCGGGGAACGGCGAGGTCTCAAGTCACTGGTGGTATGGGGAAGTAAGCACGAGTTGGATTTTGCGAATCAGATCGTGGCCGCAGCTGATGGGCATGCTGTACTGGCACCGCGAACAAGTTTGCAAGAACTTGTAGCAGTTTTGCGTCAGGGGGCAATCTTCGTCAGTTCTGATACTGGGCCGCTGCACATGTCAGTTGCCGTGGGCACACCGAGTATTGGTTTATATGGTGCAACCCGTCCTGCCGATTGTGGGCCGTATGGGGCGCCGCACGTTGGAATCCAAGTGCGATATGAAAGTGGCTCACGAAATGACCGTCGCAAGGCGGACAATTCAGCCATGCGAGAAATATCTGTTCAACGTGTCTGTTGTGAATGTGATCTCGTGCTTGATGCCTCTTTGCGTACGGTGGCATAACGGTGCTCGAGAGGTCTCTTGTAGGATTTCCTCGGTAGTCATAGTGGCAGAAAAATAATGCGTGTAGTTCGCTATTCCTGAAAAGCACGTCGTATCGCTATCATCTCGTGATAGGAATCCGCCGCTGAAAGGAATCTGCAATGTCGATGCTAAATCTTGAGTCGTTTCGTGACACGTCGCTGACAAGCGATCCATATGAATATTTGGTACTGCCCGGTTTCGTGCGGGCAGATTGTCTCAAACGAATTGATGCAGATTTCCCGAAGATTGAGCAAGGTGGCAGTTTTCCGCTTGCATCGTTGTCTTATGGTGGTGCGTTTGCTGAGTTGAGTGATGAATTGCTTGGCGAGAGCGTCAAAGCGGCCTTTTCTGACAAGTTTGGATTAGACCTTGCTGGTCGTCCGGCAACGTTAACGGTTCGTGGGCGGTGTCGGGCGAAGGATGGAAAGGTTCACACCGACAGTCGATCAAAGCTGATCACGGCACTGATTTATCTGAATGACGGTTGGTCGGGTGGCGGCGGACAGCTTCGGCTCTTGCGATCAAATGATATTGAGGATGTGATTGCCGAAGTGCCACCATATGCTGGTACGTTAATCTGTTTTCAGAATCGTGAAAATGCGTGGCATGGGCATACTTCGTACGAAGGGCCTCGCCGCGCGTTGCAGTTGAATTGGGTTGTTGATGACGCCGCCGCTCGAAAGTCTGAAAGACGCCACGGCCTTTCAGCGCGTTTGAAGAACTTCAGTCGGTCTCTCTTCTCTCGTACGTAGGCTAGGTGCCGTTCCATGATCCAGCGTACGAACACGTGCCCCCAGCCCATGCCTATGGCGACTGTTTTTAGGGTCTGATAGACTTCGGGTTCGTTCATTTCGGAGGGTATGCGAATTGGCCAGCGGTCTGACTCGAAATCAGATGCCCAGCAATGGGTTGAGGGTTCGAATCCCTTGCCCTCCGCTTAACTGATCGTGTTGATCAGGTTGTTCCGCTCTGAAAGAAGTTCCCCGAGGAAGCGTAGTGTCAGGTACTTGTGTTTTCTGGCGGAGAATGAGTCTCCGTTCGGTCAATAACGAGGGGGTCTCGTGACGTAAGGTCACTGATCCGAAGAGACGCTCGGCCGGCCAGCAGATCGTCAATAAGATCTCCAACAACCTCTGCCCGCCAGCCACAAGTGAGTGCCGGCGGTGGGTCGTCTTTGCCATGGCCAAGTTTGTAGGCCAGAAGTTCACGCATGTCACTGGCTGTGCCAACAAGTGAAGGAGCAATCTCAAGTTGGCGACAAAGACCCCCCACGGCAGTCGCAAGAAACTGTCCAAGGACGTTCAGTTGCGGTGGTGGCGCTTTATGCCGTTCACCACCAGGCAGTTCGTCGTCAGGTAATGCAAGCCCGCGTTCAATCGCATCAGCTATTTGTGGAAGAATATGACGGAAGTCTGAGCGTTGCATACCACGGACTGCGGAAATCTGCTGAGGGTCTGTGTTCTTTCGCTTGGAAAGTTCAACAAGAAGATCATCACGCAACACCCGTTTGGGTGGCATGTCCCGTGACTCAGCAAGACTGTCACGCCAGTGCCACAACTCCCGGGCGATTGCAAGTTCTCGTCTATTTAAGCCGTTGAGGCCAGAGACTCGTCGCCAGCGTTTCCTGGTGAATGAAGCAGTCACTCCGTCCATCCAACTGAGCATCTCTTCTTGCATCCATGCTGTACGGCCCCGTTCTTCCAGTCTTGCTTCAAGTGTCTTCCAGAGTGCATCAAGATGACGAACGTCATCAAGTGCGTACTCAATCTGTGCCGGCGTAAGCGGCCTCTTTCGCCAATCAGTGCGTGTCTCGCCTTTATTTGTTGGCTGTCCAAGGACGCGACGCACGATTGATGCGTATCCTGCTGGGTAGTCGTGGTCAACCAGACCCGCTGCCACCTGGACATCAAAGAGATGCGATGGCCGCTCTCCTATCGCATGCAGGATGAATCCCATTTCTTCACGGCCGGCATGCACGACTGTTGTTCGCTTCGGGTCTGTCATGAGCCGCCAGAAAGGATCCAACTCTTGGACCTTCAGCGTGTCGATAACAGCTAGTTCTTCACCCGCAGCAACCTGGATGAGGCACAGGTGGCTTCTATAGGTGTGTTCGGAGACAAATTCTGTATCGAAGCCGAGGGAGTCGTGCTGCTCAAGTCGTTCCACCAAAGACGCGAGTTGGCTCTCGGTCGTAATAAACTCGTATTCACTCGTTACTTTGTGAGAACGCTTCACGAAAAAATGATTCAGGGAATAAAAAGTTAGGGAAGGAAGATGTAATCAACAAGAAGAAAGACTGGTATGAGAACACACCCACTGTAAAGCAGGTATCCGAAAAAGCTTGGCATTCGTACGCCAGCGCCTTCCGCGATAGCTTTTACCATAAAGTTTGGCCCGTTTCCGATATACGTCATCGCGCCGAGAAAGACTGCACCGAGGCTAATGCCTGTCAGTCTTCCCGCTTCAACTCCAGCAACGAGTTCACCTGTGGCTGGGAGAGATTGCGCTGTCTTGAAAAACACAAGGTACGTCGGAGCGTTGTCGAGTACGCTCGAAAGTGCACCGGTTGTCCAAAAGAACGCAGTTGGTGAACGAATCCCGAGGCTCGCGCCATGTTCGTTCAGAATCGAAAGTGCTGGTTGCATGCAGACAAAGATGCCTAGAAACAGAGCTGCGACTTCAAGGATCGCGAAATAGCTAAAGCCATTCTGGACCCGGATGGTTGTGGATCCAAACCAGAGTGAACATCCAACAAGGCTCAGTAAGACAATTTCCCGAAGGAATATCCAAGGGTGCCAGTCCGTGCCAGGAATCGCTTTTGATGGATCAAGCAAGGCTACAGCAAAAATCACCCCAGCCATCAGCGGCAGGTTGAGAGGCAGCCCTGTAACCCGAAGTGGCCGAACAGTTGATTTGTCATACACACGATCGACGAGTCGTTCTGATGGATATGCAAAAAAATGATCCCAGATCCAGTAGATTGCCAGCAATGTGGCGTTCACAACCAACCACTCTTGCCAGAGAGTGAATGTCCAGAGGAAGGGCACCCCTTGAAGGTAGCCGAGGAAAAGTGGTGGGTCGCCAATCGGAAGAAGACAGCCTCCGCAATTACAGACGAGAAAAATAAAGAAGACGAGTGTGTGGACAACTCGCTTTCGCTCGTGGTTCGTTTCGAGAAGCGGTCGCACAAGAAGCATCGCTGCACCGGTTGTTCCGATAAAGCTCGCCAACAAAGCACCCAAAGCCAGTAGGATGGTGTTTGCCGTCGGCGTCGCTTGCATGTCACCTTCTATCCGGACACCACCAGTAATTGCGTAGAGTGCAAACAGGAGAGTGATAAAAGGCACATATTCGGCCAAAAGTGCATTTGCAAGAACGGTTCCCGTGATTGCCCATGACAGTCCACTTGTTGGTGGAGCAACAACAAAGTGTGCGGGAAAATGTTGTTCAACAGATTCGGTATGAATGAACAGATAGTAGGCCAGTGTGAAACCACCGAGGATTCCGGCCATAAGGAGTTTGCTGGAATTTTTCTCCCACCAGTGGGCCAGTGATGGAATCAACGGAAGAACTGCAATCGCACCCAATAACAAGACAAATGGAGTCACAGCCCACGCTGGTGGTGGTGTTATGCCTTCTTGTAACGCTTCGTGGTGTTGGGCGTCTTCCTCTGAGTGATTGTCAGAAGCATTTGCGTGCTCGACGTCATTCGTGTGAGAATGATTGGGGTCTGTAGAGTCGTGGTTGTCGTGAGCAGCATGCGAGGCGACAAGAAGATCTCTTCCGTGTTGCGGAATGCCAAGGCAAGCAGACGCGACATAGCATGCGACCAGAGCGAGAATCCCGATAAGCGTGATTCTGGAACTGTACCGAATGGTGTCCGTTGACGGAGTTGTCTGCTGCATGGTGTTCTCTTCGTGCTGAAAGCGGATTCGTCCGCCTGTCATAAATTTAAGAAAATCGTAACAAAACTTGCCGTTCCTAAAGATGGGCGTTGCTGATCCTCGCTGTCTACACAATTTCTTTCATGACACATCAGGAAACACGTAATCACGACTGGTTGAGAGCCAACCTGAGACTGGCTGGGCTGCTCGCTGTCATTGCGTCTTTTCTCTTTCTTTCAGTGATTGCAATGTGTGGAATTGCAATATGGTTTTCAGGTGGTTTGTCAGCGGTGGCCGTTCTTTGCTCAGCAGGATTAGGAATACTTGCATGCATCATTGGGTACCTAGCAATCACCGCAAAACAGGGGAGGATTTTTTTAAAAGATTCATCATTACTGGTTCGGATTGGCCCGGTGTCAGTCGAAAAGCTTCCGCTTGATGCCGTCGAATGTTTTTTCCTAGGAAGTCAGCCACTGGATCGCTCTGGAGAACCAGTGGCTTCAGACGAAGCAGCTTTTCGAGTTGGAACACTCGTTGTTCGTGTTGCTGAACGATATGGTCATCTTGCCAGTGGACGTCGTGGGCTGTGGGCGTACTGGGAGGATGGCTATCTTGTTGTGGACGGTCGCTGGTCGGAACCACTCGTCGTTGAAACACTTCGTCGTATCAATGGACGTCTTGCTGTTGCAAAGCGACAGCCGGTTGTTGATCCTTGTATGTCCAGCGGTGCTTCGGAGGGCTGTTGCGGGTGAGTGAATCATCACTTCTTGTAAGCGTTCGGTGTGCCGACGAAGTGACGTCTGCCGTTCTGGGTGGCGCAAAAATTATTGATGTCAAAGAGCCA
>WLWE01000341.1_pt1 | contig 41620 bp, 63 predicted proteins | sample 6718301 | NCBI WGS metagenome assembly WLWE01 (sample SAMN12718691, study PRJNA515312) | sponge metagenome | isolation source: marine sponge | host: Mycale hentscheli | place: New Zealand: South Island, Marlborough, Capsize Point | collected 2003-05-01
ACGCTAGAGTAGATGTAACATCACCAACAGATAATCCACTAGCCTTAAATCTTATTACTGGGGATTCTGCTTCAGCTACTATATTATCTGTACTATTTGCATCTAAAGCACCATTAGCATCTTCAGTTCTTGCATGTAAAATGTTATCTGGTGTGGTACCTGTGAAGTCACCTACACCTAGACGATTATTAGCATCATCTAAAAAAACTATTGATAATAAAATATCTAATAAATCATCAAAATAATCTTCCCATAAATAAGAGTTGTTTAATATCCAATTAAAATTTTGTGAAGCGGGAGCATCACCAAATACATAACCATCAGTTTTTAGTGATGCTGCTGGTTCTGCTGTATTTGTTTGGTTTAAATCAAATTCTGTATGATCTGTAGGTTTTGTTGGTAATGGCATATTAAAAAACTCCTATATTTATTTTATTAAATTAAAACATTAAATTCAAACATTATCTTATTGTTGCTAAATGACCTGCATCAGGATTTAGTACATTACCTGTGTCATGTACTGCTATCATAGCTAATTCACCTTCGTCAAAACCTGAATCATTTGTATCAAAAAGAAATACATCAGTAGGTCTTTTTAAATTATATAAATCTCTAAACCCACCACCATCAGAAGGTATGTTGTTATCACGATCTAAGAATCTAAATATTTTATATTGAGACTCTTCCACAGTTACACCGATACCAGAACACGTTGCATTTGTAATAGCTTGTTTAACTTCATCCCATGATGCAATCGGATTCGTAATATTATGAAAAGTTACATCAAAATCAGCTTGTCTTTCTGTAACAATTACACGCTCTGCATTAGTTAATAATGAGGCAATATTAATTATCTCTTCTCGTGTACCCTCTGAATTGTTTTCTGCAATTTTAGCTTTAATTCGTAAACGGTATACTTCATCAGTAAAACCATTTCTAGGCTGTCCAACAATAGCACCAACACCATCTAATTGCACACCTATAGCATCCTCAACAGTTCTATTTTCATAAAGACTATGTGCTATTGTTTCAGCATCTTGAAGTAAATCAAGGCCTATCTCTAAAACTTTTTCAATATTTTCTGACCGATAATATTGAGTTATTAACTTGTCTTTACCTTCTTGTACTATATTTAAATCTAAATCTATCATGTGACATTTACAGTAATTCTGGCACTACTAAAAGCGGCTATTTCATCATTAGCAATTGAAATATTAGCTTGTCCACCTGGCGCAGGAGTTGTACCAAGATAAACCTCAATTCCTATTATACCTGCAACTTCGTTTATAGGCGTATAAAATTGATTTTGTATAACATCCTGTCCAATTAAAAAGTTTTGAGTGAATTCAATAATTTTATTTTTAATTTGATCAGCACCATCAGCTGGAAATAAAGAGCCTTCATTAGCATTTGTATTTTGGACTATATCTATAACAAAATGTATATCTTGTTGTGTTGGCCTTGAAAAAGATATATCTACATCTTCGCCTTCGCTATCTTGTACTGTTACTGTAGTTGAACCAAATGTATCAATGCCACATGGTCGAGCTGACTCTATACCAACTGCTATATTATTATCAGAACCACCTAAAACTACTGCAAAAATATTATGTGCTGGCACTCCGTTAACAGTACTACCTGTTCTATTAGATGACACTTTAGCCTGCAACACATTATCTACATTTAAAATCTTATTTCTAATACCTGCATCAGTACCGTTTTGAGTTGTCTGCAAGTTTAATTGTCGTCTTTGTCTTAAAGCAACGTCAGATTCAACAGCACGCCCTAAAACCGCGTTTGATAAGTTTGTTACAGAAGTTACACCTGCAGTAGGGGTATCAATAACTGTTAGCGTACCAGCATTAGCTGAAATAGCACCTGTATTTACTGAGTTCATACGTAAATCAACAAATGGAGCATAACCCTTAGTTGTTTCAGCAACACTTACTGTTACAGGCGCACCATCATCTAACGAATTATTAGTAACTGTTAATAACGGTTGATCTTGATCTCCATCAGCACCAGCAAATGTAACGACAAAACCATTCGTATAATCACCTGTAACAGTTACAGCACTTAAACTAGCTAAATTATTTAAAGCAGTTTGCACATCTGTATTAATATTGTCAAAAGCAATATCAACTGTTTGATTTCCTTCATGGTTTAGTCTAAATACACCACTTGTGGGTGTACCAGAAAAAGTTATTGTCTGGACTTCATTGATACCTGTAGTGATAGTACCGCTTTCTACAGTGACAAATGCACTTGTAGGATCATCAACGACACTAGCCCCAAAATCGACTGGAACTACTGTAGTTAAGTCCCCAAATATACGAGCAGTAACTGTACTTTTAGCCGCACCCAATCGAGTTATACCAGTATAAGCGCAAGCATTATCTAGTGATGTACCTGTTGCAGTATCAGGATATTGCGAGTTATATACATCAAGTAATTTTTCATAAATTTCATTAGCAGTCAAAACATCTATATCTATGATGTTTCCTAATGGGCTATTGCTTTCCGTATTAATTTGATCGCCAAATAACTCTTGTGCCTTAGCAACTGCCTGCGATCTTAAGTCTTGTGTGTTAGGTAAATTGGGTCCTGTGTTTGTGATACCGAATGTCATAGTGCTACCTCGTCGTTAATTATAATTGTACCATCCTCAGAAGCCACTTCAAAGTTTACAGTTAAAATCCTAGTACTTTCTTCAAATTCTAATGAAAAACTATTTAATTTTATTACACCTGGAGTCGATAAAATTTGATCTTTTAATATATTTTCTACAATACTTTGCTGTCTTCTTTTACCTAATATTTCCTCTATATATGGTACACCTAGTGATGTATCTAACTCACATTCACCTAGTAGTGTCTGTAATCTTTGCTTTAAATTTTGTTGTACAAACTCTCTACTTTCAACTAAGACTAAATTATTATTTACTATGACAAAATCGTTATTAGTAGTTTTTATATCCATTATTGTTTTACTCCGTCTAATTCAGTTTGCGCGGCTGTCATTGCTGTTATATTTGCTATAATACCAGGCGATGGCGCAGGAAAAACTATTGGATTAATAGCAGTAAAAGCGGCAATTGCTTGTCCCATATACGTAGATATAGCACCTAATGCGTTACCACTAGAATTACTTATACCAAATTGACCTGCTGTATTAATATCAAAGTTAGCACCACCAGGGTTTGAAAAATTCATAACATTACCTTCAACTTTCAGAACTGCACCATCAGCGCTAGTAAACTTTAACGTGTTACCGTTTATTTCAAATATCGAACCATCAGCATTTATATATTTTAAATGGCCTGCCTCATCTATTGTTAGTTGGTTTTGCTCTGTATAAGCGACTTTAATTTTATCAGTATCACCTGTTAAGCCTGTACCTATAGGCTTCGCTATAGGTATACAAAAGGCATCAGATAAATTATGTTTTCTAGGGTCTTTAGGATCAATTATTCGTTGATCAATATTCGTCACCGTATTTGTCTTCCAAATATCTAGTGAACGCTCATTAAAAAGCACTAAACAATCATCACCTTTTTTAACTGGCACTGATATTATTGTATTGCTTGTTTGATAGAAAGTTACTGGCACATCAACTAATAAAGGCAACTCTTTTGCGTTTTGATCTTTTATATTTCTAGTTTTTATTGCAACTCTTATATCAGCTTTCTTAGTAGCCATGTCTATAGCTTCTATGATACCTGGTAAGCATGTATGAGTTTGATATAAAGACTTATCTATAAAAGATTGTATGACTTTATCTAGCGTAGGTTCCTCTACTTTATTAAGAGCCATTTTGTTTTTCTCCTAAACATAAACATTTTGTATACCATGGTGTACCATGTGTATCGCCTTCAAGCTTAACTTCTTTAATTACAAATAAGCCTTGTGTCTTAGCATCTGCATAAATCGATTCTATATTAACAGTCGCACCAACTTGTAACTCAGCATTTAAAACGCTTGTAAATGACACACCTGCTTCTGTTTCGTTATATCCTGTGCTTTTTTCGTTTTTACGTAATGGTGAGCCAATAAGACCAGTCTGTGAGCTTATTAGTATTGCGTTAGTACTCTCTATGTCTATTCTTTTACGTGCATAGAAAATATTATCATTTACATACCATTCTAAATCTATTTTTTTAAATAGCTCATCTAAAAGCTTTTTTGTACTACCAACAGCTATATAGCTATTGATAAAACTAGTTTCAGGTATATCAGTAATGTTTTGATCTTCAACTATGACATTCATACTTGTTGCTATCTCTTTAATTATTGTTTTAATTTTAGTGTTAGCTCTATATGTTTTTTGATACTCAGATAAATTGATACCTGTATCAGCGTCACCAGCATAAATTGTAGTAATTTTATCAGCACCGTTCATTGTAGAAACGGCATTAGTTATCTCACCTTCAAATATTACTTTTAAATCATCAGATGAAGATCTATAACCACACATCAAAACTATAGTTAAATTATTTTGTTCTAAAAAAGTCGATGTGTCGTTATTCAAATTATAGATACTAATTTCTGTCGTATTACTAGATGAATCACTGCTTTTTAATACTTGGAATAAGATACGAACGTTTGAAAACTCAACACCTAGTCCATCTTGATTAGTAACTAAAACCCTTGCTTCTCTAATAAATTGTGACATTAACTTGCCTCGTTATATAAAAAATAATTACGCTCATTCCAATCAAATTGTTGAGGATTATATTCTTGATTTAAACTATCTATAACTAAAAAGATACCTTTAGGTATAGCTAAATGTCTAAACTGCCTAGTAACATCTGTATCAGTTAATAATACGATACTTTGTAATATAGGATTTAGTCGTGTATCAAAAATAGATAAGTTCCATTTAGAAGCTCGTAAATTATAAAATAATTTGAAATGATATACTTGATTTTGGATAGTAATATCAAATTCATGTGCGCCTAAGTCTGATCTAACGGGTATCTGTACTATTGCCATGTCATCTCCTAAATTAAATCCAATAACTTCACGGCTATACTTCTGCCTTTTTCTTTTACAGCTTCAGTCGGTGTTTCTGTTGCTTGCTTACCTAACTTAGAAGATTTTTTATTATTTATTTCAGCTACTGGCTTATCAAAGCTAGCTATTATTAATTGATTACTAACTATGTTTACTTGCTCAAAAGTTGCTGTGAATTGTAATGAATCACCACTTTGTACAGTTTGATTTATATTAAGATTAGTCATAACCATATCTTCATAAAGCTCATAATCAGTGACTAAACGTATAGGATTTCTGTTTTTATGTAGTTCAGTTAAATATCTATAAGCGTTTTCAATTCTTGATTCGTTTCGTTGTAATAAATCACCTACAGATCCTAACTGTCTTAATAATCGTTTTGACTTTTCTAATCGTGACATAGGGTTTCTAATTTGATCTAAATCAAAAACCTCTCTCGTAGTATTAATAAACTCAAAAGGATTACCCGAGACAACGCAATTAAGCTCTAAAACATTATTATTTAATGTTACGTGATCACTAATATTACTACCTGTTTCTACAGGGAATGACGTGACGTTAGCTGTACGTGTATGAGATACAGAAGGTGCAGCATCTATTTCAAGATATATTGTTGAATTGTCAGACGCTGTGCTTTCTATGCTTACTAGTTTGTTACTTGGAAAAAATGCTGATAATAATGCCATTTAATGCTCCATTGCAAAATTGCTCTGTCTATATGCATTGTATAACTGTGTTTGAAACTGATTATTTAATACATTTACTATTGCCTCACTTGTAGCTTGTGGATCACCACTACCCTCTACAGTTATAGGACTTTCTATTTTTACACTTATATTATTATTTTGATTTCTATTTGTAGTATTTGGAATTATAGGCATTCCTGGCATTGCCTGTTCTGTCTGCACTGCTTGGATTAAACCTGAAGGCGATATGCTACCACCCATCTTAACTAAAAAATTAGGTATTTTATCAATTAACCATCGAAAGAAATTACCAAACGCTTGATAAAGTTCCATAATAGGACCTTTAATGTCACCAATAATACGCCCAGTAATAGAATTTTTACCTTGAAAAAATGAAAGTATATCTTCAACAATTACAAATAAGGCTGAAATACCAGCCGTAACTGCTAATGGAATTCCTAAAATACTTATTTTTGCTAAAAACGCAGATATAGATAATTTTTTAAATAATCCAATTAAAGTTGATACACCTGTTAAAATATTAGCACCTATTAAAGCATACAAGGCAAAGCGTAAAGTATTAACAGCATTTTCAGTACCACCTAATGCAGTAGCAAAGGTTTGAAATCCACTGGCTAAAAATTTAATGACTATAAGTAAATCTTTTAATACTTGTCCTACCATTTTTGAAATAGCGACACCAAAGTTTATGATCTCTGTTTTGTTTTTTTCTAATGAAGTTAAAAATTCATTAAAGAATTTTTTTGCATCAGGCAATAATTGGTTACCTATTTGCATAGATAATATAGTTAAGAAATCTTTGACGTTAGACATTACCCCGAATAAGGTTTGAGACTGTTTTATCATTCCTTGAAAAAACTGACCGCCCTCGCTTGTCATATTTTTAAAAGATTGAATGACCATTTCGTAAGAAATTTGACCTTTGGATATCATGGATTCTATTTGATTAGCTTGCAAGTCCATACTTTTAGCTAATTCATTAACAATACCAATACCAGCTTCAGTCAATTGACGAACCTCTGTACCTCTTAATTTAGTTGCTGTTTTAATTTGACCTAAAGCTAACGCAATGCGTGGTAATTTATCAGCACCTAATAAACTAGTTACATCACCTAACATACCTAATGTATCTATAAGGCTTTCAGTTTCTACGCCATAAGCTTTTAAAAGTTTTGCATTTTCTATTACACCAGTTAGCGTAAATGGTGTTTTTCTTGCAAATTCATATAATTCATTTAGTGTTTTCTGACCTAGTTCAGCTGAACCTGTCATTGTTTCAAATGCTATACGATTTTGTTCAAATTGACCTGCGGTCCTAATAAAGAAACCAGATTTAATAGCTAGTGCGCCAACGGCTACAGACATTGCTTTAGTAGCCGCAACTAAACCTTGAGTATTTTTCTTAGCATCTTTTACAGATTTATCATAAGCATCAAGCTTCCTTTGATCTATGCTAAAACCTAATTTAGTTATTAGTTCCCTTGTAATCATCTATTATTTAGTTCCTGTTGCCTACGGTATTTTTCACGTTCTTTATCTCTGTAATCTAAATATGCATGTGCTTCATCTAAATCATCTAGGTCCCATTTATACTGAACTTCATATAATGAGGCCGATAATTCTTCATCTCCTACGACTCTCCAGATTCGGGCGTCGAATTTTGGTTGCTCATAAGGCCTGTTAGGCTGAAATTGCCCCCCAGGCCGAGCTTCTTTTTTGCGTTATCAAATCTATTTTCAAATTGGAATTTAAGAAATTCTAAAAGAATATCATCTAAATAAACTAAAACATCAACACGGTCTTCAATTCTTGTTTCTAATTGATCAAGTGAATTAACTTGCTTACCATCTACAAAAATTGAAGTAATCATTTTTTCATAAATTTTAATAGTGTCACTATTACCTAAAATGTTTAAAAAACCAGCTATCATATCCATTTCAGTGTTACCACCTTTAAATGCACCTGAAGCTATTTCCATTAATTCATTAAATAACATGTGAGCTGGTTTAACCCTCATCTTATAGATCGTTGTTTCGATTCCGTGTATATCTAGTTTTAATTCTTTCATTTTATCTTATTCCTTATCTTATTTTATTCTGCTGCTGCCTCTTGTATCATTTCAGGACATACAAATGTGTAAACCCTGTTGTTAGAGTCATTTGAAAATGCTGCATCTGAGCGCTTGTTAAAATAACAGTTAACACCTCGATAGCTTTCACCTGAAATATTATCTATCAAGCTAAAACCAAATCGTTTGTTATTTGTTAACATATCCTCATCAATGATTCCTTTAAAAGAATTATTTGAAGATGATGTTTGTAATAAATTAATTTCAACTGTTCCTGATAAATCTACATTTTTTAAACGTGTAGATGAATTTACACCTGGGACATGTGTAAAAATTTCATTTGTAAATGCTAAAGTAACTCCTTCAGGTGCCAGTCCTTGAACTGGCGCACCGTCAACAATTAATGAAACATCTTTTAAACTGATTGTACTCATTCTTTACTCCTTCTAGTTAGTGATATTCGCGTTTACAATTAATTTATGAATCGCACCTTGTAACACACCGCTAAATTGAGCTGTAATAGTTCTATTACCTCTTTCTGAAGCAGTTGTTTGAGAGTAACTTGGTAAAGTCACTGTAAATGATGCGAAAATTCCTTGACCAATACACTGCTCAGCTCTTGTAGAAATGATCTGTGAAACAGTATCAATACCAGCTTGTGTGTAAGGTATTTCAGGAGAATTTAGTTGTGCTTCTAAATAGTCCTCTTGTAAACGAATAGTAAAGAAATCGATACCACGCATTACGTCGATATACTCACCACCAATCGCCTTACCAGTAAAAGAAAAAGTGATTCCCTTAACAACTACTTGGTAGTTAACATTTAGTGCAGTTAAGTTAGCTTCTTGACCAGCAGTTAATACAGGAGCTGTAACACCTGCTTCTTTCTTGTACACCCACGTTATTGAACCTGGGTCAGACGTTGCCCCAGCTGCTGCGTAAGTAGAATCTCTGTTCTCTGTAGTGTCATCTGTAAAACTTAAGATTGTACGTGTATAGCTTTTTCCTTTTAATACTGCTGCGATGTTATCAGCTAGATTATTCTTAACAGCTGATGCAGAAGTTTGACAGAAAAATAATTTTTCCATTGTCTGTATTGTTTTTGCCGCTTCTTTTAAGTCTAAATCTAATTCAGTGTTAATTAGTAAGAAATACCAGTTATTATCTGTTTGCTTAGCTCTTAAAATATCATCAGCCATACCTTTGTTAGGTGTAGTTGTAGAAGTTGTTAAGTTAGCAGTAGCAGTCAAAATAATTGACTCACCTGGTATATTAGCTGCTATGTCAAAGTCAGTACCATTGTTTGTTAGTGTTACTGGCTCGTTAAGTGCGTTTACTGCGGCTACTAATCCTGTGCAAATAGCTGTTGCTGTTGCTCCAAATCCTGAATTAAATGTAGCTGTTACACCGTTTATAACTACTGAGTAGTCTGTATCATCAGTTACCGTAGTAACATCAACGTTTGATACTTGTGCTTGTGGTGAACGTCGTCTACCAATTTTTAATTCTGTAATTCTTGGCGTTTGTGAAAATGCTGCATTTGCTTTTTGATATTCAATTGTACCATTACCAAAATCTTCAGCTACACCAGCAAGTGATGTATAACGTTTAATTTCGTCACGCTGCTCTACAGTTTCAGCAATTACTGAACCTGCTTGACCTGCACCACCTGTAACTGCATTTCCTGTTAAAACTATCTCTTGATAACTATCTGTTGTTATTTCAATAGTTCTAGTGTTAGTTCGTACGGCTCTAAATACATTATTTGCAGCTGCAATAGCTGTAGCGATATCATCTAAAGTTGTGTTATTGTCAGTATTAAATGGAACTGCTCCAATTGTCACCCCATCTACATTCATTGTAAAACTGTTTGCAGTTACTAAATCATTATCAAATGTTAGTCTCTGTACTTGCTTAGTACCTTGTATTACCGTGCTGTTTCCAAGTATAAGTATCGTTCCAAAACCAGCTCTTGATAGAGTTGCAGTTTGAAGCGAGACATTTACTTGAGCGATTTCAGAAATATTCATATAAACTCTCCTATAAACTTTGTGTTACTGTTTGCATCTGACCTTCTAACTGACCTTCTGGCTCTATAGTGATTTCAACCAAACGGTTAATACCAGCATAATTTGAGTTTGTTCTAAATTGCATTTCAATAACATTACGTTTCAAGTAATTTACATTTTGGATAGTTCCATCATGTATAATCCCGAAATTAAAAGCATTAGTTTGAAATACATTATTAGTTTTAAAATAAGCTCTGACATCAGGAGTACTAAGACTACCTATCAACCGATCACTTATTTTTAAACAGTCATCACCATAAACATTATATTGAACGTTAAATTCAACATCACCTCTATAGTCAAATTTGTCTGATGCTTCATTATAGATATAAGCACCAGTACTTAATTCATTAGGGCCGCTGATGATGTCTATGGAAATGTAAGGGCTACTTGGCAAAACGACGTTTTGATTATTAAAAAAAACTTTACCAGTTCCTATATTAGAATAATCAACGGCCCATTTAACTATTGTACGTTCAAAATTATCGATCATGCAACGACCTCCATTTTCTCAATCACACTTTTATAGTGTGGTAGGTCTGTTAACATATTATTTATAACGCTAACTACTTTATATGAGCAATCATTATAAATAACACAGTCAGCATCTAATCGTCTGTCTCTATCGGTAAATAGTTCTAGTTCTGTATAAACTACTAACGTTTGAGCATTAAAAATACCTTTATTTTCATTTTTAGAAATAAAGCCATCTTCACGTACAACGCCTACTATTTCAATTTTTTCAAATTGACCCTCTACTTGTCGGCCTGTTTCATCAGATATATGACTAGCAGTAGTATTTCTAATTACTGTTAACTTATCTGTCTCAAACGCTTCAATTAATGTCACTAGCAACTCCATTCATAACAGTTTTAGAAACAATTGAGTTAACTAACTGACCTGTATCTATTAAAGGTCTACTAGATTTCTTTTTAGCAATTGTACTAGGCGCATTTGGAGTCCATGGGCCTGATCTTAAACGTTTCTTAGTTTTATTTTCTGCAAATAAACCAATTTTGCCTAAGCTAGTTTTAACAGTTGATTTACCATCAATAATATTATTATAAGCTCTTTTAAATAGTCTGTTATATTGAGTTATATTTTCATCATAACTTTTACGCATAAAAGGCCGTGCAGGTATTTTAGCAGTTCCAAATTCGTTAGCTACTGCAACATCAATAACTTTTTGACTAGAATCGCTATATAATTTAGATCCCTTACCTTCTAGTATCCCCACTTTAGTAAATGGTTTTTTTTCAAGCTTTTGAAGCTCTTTTTTAAGTTCTTTCCATCCATAGTCTTTATCAGTAATCATATTATTAAAAATGGAACCTTATGCACTCGTTTTCTTAATGATAAAAAAGCCTGACCGTAACTAGTAGAATCTAATCCAGAGCTACTACTTGATGAAAATTGACGGGATAAGTCTCCTACTTTCTCCATTGTCACAGCACCTGGATTGCCGCTATTTTTTGCTAAAACAACATAATGTGCAGTTAACAATAGTAACGCCTCATCGGCTCTAGTGTCATATACCTCAGTGTTTATTAGGACCGACGCGCCACTATACGCACCATCATAAGAATCTAACTTAGTTGTACTTAACTCAGGGAATCTTTGTAAAAATAATGCGTATGTGACGGCCATAATTTATCCTTTTTTTCTTCTGCCTCTGCGTTTAGGTTTTTCTTCTTGTACTTCTTCTGATTCTGCTTCTACTTGTTCTACTTCTTTAACTTCTACAGATTCTTCTACAACCTTTACAGGCTCGGCATTTTTTTTTAATTCAGGAACTGGAGCATCAAAGATAACTTGCATTTCACCTTTATTAACGTATCCTTCAAAACTTGTAAGCTGTTTAAGTACTAAGTATTGACTCTCAGTAATTGCAACTTCTTGTGTAGGAACACACATAATATTTGATGGTTGTGATGCAAGTACAATAACTCTTTGTGATTTATTAATTAATTTAATGCTCATATATATCCTTAAATTCCTTCTGCTCTAATGATTGAAAGTGGTCTGTATATTACTAACCCGCAAGTTCTCATTGTCGCTTGTTGGTTGTATACAAACCCTTTACGATCAACTGGTGCAACAGTGTAAGCCTGTGAAATCTCAATCGCAAAGTTATCAGGATCTGATTCCATACCGATCATAACGTCAGCATTAAGAGTACCAGCACCTTGCAATCTAGCTGAAGTAAAAATTTCAACATCTGGATATATTTTGTTGATGAATGATAAAACTGTATCTGTTTCGTTAGGGATACGTTTACCTGAAATGATCGCGTACTGTGCAGGTGGCATAACGATCGTATCAATCATATGTACTCCTTTACTTACGTCAACCATTGTTTCATAAGTTGATGTAATATCACTGATAATCTCATCAGCTGTTTTTGTATTCCATTCAGTTAGCAATCCTGCTCCAGCTGGAATAGTATACTCTGTCACGTTTGCTGCATTAACAAATCCCTTAAGGTTTACAGAACTATCACCAACAGCAACTAACTTGTCTAATTTACGTAAAAAAGACTCGTTTAAGTTACGTTGCTTCTTCTGAATCAACCCACGGTTTGATAAGGCATCGGCCTTAATCTCTTGATCTGAGTATTCAATACCAGCTTGTAGAGGATAAATATCAACTAATACTTCTTCACCTGTCACAGAAACGTTTGGTGCATCTTGCGAGTATGAACTAACTAATTTAGCCATGCCTGTTTGGTCAGAAACATAAAAAGCGTATTTTTGAGCTCCTGCTGCTGCTAGTGACTGTGTTGGTAAAGTGTTGTTAGCAAAAAATAAGCGAGGATATAAAGTTGCAATATCTTCTGGCTTATATGATGTTAGTGATTTGCTTGGGTAAACACTTTCTCCTGCATCTGTTGTGTAAAAAGCTGAATGATCGCCGTCATTAACTTGAGATGCAAATTTTTCTGTTTCTTCTAAAAAATTTTTAATTCTGTCCATTATTCTCTCCTACAGTACACCTAGTTCTAGTACACCAATTTCATTAGCTTGACCAGTTGATACAAATCTAGCACTGGTAAGCTGTACAGCTGTTCCACCATCATCATCAGTACGAATTGCACCGATTGTATTTACAGATGTTCCAGCTTGTGGAGTTTGTACGTCAGTCGTCGCTCCACCTACAGTAGCAGTAGCAGAAACTGAAATTTCTGTGTTTAGTACACTAGTAATTGATACCGTGCGAGCTACTGCATCTACAGTTACGTCCTGTAAAGTACCAGCAAATGCCGCTGTAAGATTAGTATCCACATCACCATAGGTTGTAGCAGAGTCTCCATTAAATGGAGTTGTAATTGCAGCACCATTTATAGTAATGGTCACGTCATCTCCCGCAACAAAATCTTGTGAGTAGGAAATTTGTTTAATTGTAGGCTTGTTTTCTATACGAATAAAAATGTCACTAGCAGTAGAAAAAACAGTTTCTGGTTTTACATAAACACGTCCTAATCTTCTAATAGACATTAAACTATTTTCTGAATAATTAGCTGGAAGACCATCGTCTTTAGACTCTACCGATTCATCACGTAATGCAATTCCTAACCTACTTTCTACATTTGTTACTAATACAGCAGCAGTCGGTTTTATAGCTTTACCATTAAAAGCGTTCACACTAACAAAATTCCCATAAAGAATAGTTTCGTTAGCTACCCTAGAAATATTATCTGCAGCTGAACTATTATCAGCTATACCGCCAACAAGCCCTTTTGATGGCTCTAAATTTACACTAGTTTGTGTCATTATTTAACTCCTTTACGTTGTTCTTTTTGTTTTTTTCTTCTCATTTTATATAACAATTTATCTTCGTTAATAAAATATTTAACAGAACTGTCTTCTTGCTTTTCTACAATGTTATCTGAGAAATCAACAACTTTTTCTGTTTCTTCTCCTTTTGGAGCTTCTTTTTCAGCATCGTCAGCATCAAGAATAAAATCCTCGTAACGACCTTCAATGTAAGTTTCAGAATCACGACTCATCTTTACTTCGTTTTTCTCTAAGATTGCTTTTTTAATTTCAAGCTCAGACATGTCAGCTACTTCAATGTCACCGTCTTTAATAAGACCTTTAGACATTGCTTCAGCAACGATATCTAACTTATTGCGATCAGAAATAGCAGAATCATACTCCTTTACCTCTGTTTCTAATTTTTCGACCTTTTCTTTTGCTGAATCATACTCAGCTTGTAGTGAGTCCAATTCCTTTTGTAGTGATTCAATCTTATCAGCTTGCTCAACTACTTGTTTTGAGTTTTGCATTGAATCAAAAGCGGCCTTAAATTGGGGACTTACCTCTGCTTCAACGCCGTCTAAAATGATTTTTTCCATTTCGTTCCTCGTTTCAACACAATTATTATGACTTTCTTTCTGGCCTTCTTTATTCTGACATTCTAATTCATCAGTAATCATTATATTTAGATCACTGTCTGCTGAATCATAAGTTAAGCGAACTTGCTCTCCCGCTCGTCCCTTATAAACAATCGCTAAATGGTTATAATTAATATCTCTTTGGATTAAGTCATAACGACCCTCATTTTGATATTCACCATCTTTTTGCTCGTGCATGCATGTGTAGCCACATGATACTTGAACTTTATTATTAGCAATTATTTCATCTATGGTATCCGCATCTTGTATAACAAGTTTTCCTTTTAAATATTTATTGTCCACTACCTCAATACCATCTCGAACAAATCCCACCTGATATTTTTTAATGTTTTTACTATTAACAAATTCTCTTGGGTGCTCGTTAGTTACTGGTACATTTGAAAGTGTAGAGTAAGAATCTTTGTTAAGAACTTCTTCGGCTGGTCTATATTGTCTCACAATAGCACCATCACTCTGTTGATATTTGAATATACCTACCCTTGTCATAAGGGCGTTTATGTTCAAATACCCTTCTTTAGTACGTTCAAAATCACTACTATCTAAAGTAAACATATCAATGTTTTTGTGTAAATTTATTTGATTTTGACTAGTCATGTATTAATTATACCTTTCATAAGTATAAAAATTCAATAATTTATTAAATTTTGCATTAAGAACTTTTATTTTTCTTTTCTGTAATTTTGATAATTATAGGCTGACCAACAGGAAATCGTGTAAGTAAATATTTTTGATAATCATCCCATGTCTTGTCAGGATATCGTTTTTTTATCTCAACGTCTGTTGCTTCGTCTGCCCATAAAAATACTTTTTTTATTTGGAAGGATTCTATTAATTGTCCTGGGTATGTTACGTAAGACTCCTCTTCTGTATTACTGTCTGCGCTATATGCTATTACTCTCATTGCTACTTCCTTATCTTTTATATTTTTATTATTGGTTCTGCCCAACACCGACACTGTATAGGCTCACCTGGGTTGCCCTGTGGTGGCGGCTTTGAGTAGCTAAATCGCTTATCTTGCCTTGCCCAATGGCTTGGCCTTGCATTTGGGTAACGTCCTCGTGGATTACCCCTAACACGTTCATCAAGGCTAGTCTGCCACTTATACTCAGTAATACCGACATTCTTGTGTCGAAGCCTAGTCAATTGACCGTTGAACTTAGATATCTGGTCCCTAGAAATTAAACGTGCTCTATTTTTACTAATACGAAACTGTTTTTCTAATAACTTACTTGTCTCTGTTACTGTATACCCGTTTCTACCAGCGGCTGAAATCGTCTGTCTGATACGCTTTCGATAATCATCCCCCATTGATCTAATTAATTCTACGTTAGAGGCAATAAAAGGCTCTATGGCTATTCTTAGCTCAGGATCATTATAAAAAAGGTCAACACCTAACATAGCTTTAAGAACTTTGTAGGTCTGTTTTTTGTTAAAAGCATCAGTCTTAGTTGCTATGCTATATAACATGCTACTTAATGCCGCATCACTATACTCAATCATCATTGTGTTAGATACTTGCTCTGTGATGTCTCTTGTTGAATCCACATAACTGTCAATAGTAGTGTATTCTTGTTTAAATTGTCCTAGTTTAGGATATAAGTTTTGTTTGATTAAGTCATGATAGCTACGCACATATCGTAAAAGCTGTTTTTGATATTCTCTTTCTGCTGATAGAGGGTATAGCTGTGTAGGTGCTTTTTTTATTTTAAATCTTTTGTTTTTACTTAACTCTTTAACTATCTCTTGAATCATCTGGCTCTATGTCAAAATCAATACCTTCATCATCAAGCGTAATATTTTGTGTAAATTTTCCTGTAAAAAGGCTATTTCGTACTTCTTCTTGTGTAAGAATGCCAGCATTTAAAAATCTTTCCATTTGATCAGCAACCTTTAGGCGATAATCTGCCTCTTCAAGTTCACTAAGTTCTAATAACGGTGGGAACTCAACATCATATTCAAACTCTTTTCTAAATTCAGATTTTAGTAAGTAATTTGTAATATAACGGATAGAAGGCTCTAAAACTCTTACCTGTTCTTGTTTTACATAGTCGTAGTAGTCTACTAGCTCAGATTTCCCCGTTGACTGCTGTCCTTTAGGTGATTCACCTAATAATATAGTTCGAGGCATACCACTAGCGGCCACCATATTATTTTGTAACTGCTCAACTAGGTCTTTAATCCCGCTAAGGTTTAAAGAATGATTTAAAAACTCGTCTCCTTGCGTTAGTAACATAAGCTGATTTTCAACTCTAGTTTTTTGTATTAATCTTATCCTATCGCTAATTTGCTTTGATGTTTCTTCATCTGCAATATCCATTAGGTTTTCAATTTTCAAAATGGCCATGTTTAAAGTATTCATAAGTGGAGGAATATTTTCGATCGCTCCTTGGTATTGCCCAACACTGTCATACACCTTTTCAATAATTGACCCGTGTCGGTATTGGTTATTGATAAAATAATCTTCTGGTAAGTACTCGCCGTCAAATCGTGTTACACGGCTATGATGTATTGATGAGGGTGTTGATTTTTCTGTAATGTTTAAATATGAGTTATATATATTATATTGAGAAGGCAATCCAAAATTACTACTCGTAACATCTTGGTTTATATTTTGCCCATACATACCAGTCGAAAATACTTGCAAATTAAGTAATGGTGCCTCTTGTATTTCCTCTTTATAATTATTCTTATCTTCGTTAGTCACGAGGAAAAAGAATGCCTGCCCATAAATTCTACTCTGTGTCCATGCTGATTCTAGTTTTTTATATATGTGTAATTTTTTATATTCTTTTTCTAAAAATGCAATTATTTCAGGCTCTGCATTTTCAATTTTAAAATGCTTTTTAGTTCCGTCAAAAACTGGTCTAGAAACGATCTTACGAATGATAGCGTCATTTTTAAACCCTGTCTCTAAACGTTCGTCTGTGTAATTAGTGTTTGTAACAGTGACGTTTTTGAACATGTCACGGAGACTACTTGCAGCGTTTAATATTTGGTTAAATCCATCTAAATTTTGTTTTGTCATCTACTCTGCGTTTGTGCTTACACCTTAAACATCTTTCATAAGTTTTAGTGCGTGTCTTAATCGTTATTATCTGCTCATGTTTACATCTAAATTGCTTCCAGAAGATTGCAATTTTACTAAACATAGTATTATTTTAACGCAATTAGTAAACAATCTCCAATATTTTTTTCGATTTTAGGTAATTTAATGCCTGTGTTGTTGCGTCAACTTGATCGTCGTGTTCTGCAAATGGGAAAGCAGTAAGCTCCTGTATATAATCATCGACCCAAGGACAATCACTCTTGTTTGGCAACATAACATTACCTGCTTCAAACAATGCACTAACAGCATGCACTCTACTTTCTTTACTTGATTTTGGGTTTATTGGAATAATGCCAGATAGCTTATCTTTAAGAGTATCAATAATTGCTGGACCGTTAGCCTTGTCCTCTATAAGCTTAGCTGTAACTTTAGGCCATTTATTACAGATTTTTAATATTGCGTCACAAGTCTTAGTAAATGATAACTTTTGCCTAATTTGATCTAATAAATAATATTTATTTTCATGAAAGCCCCATACCTGTATTGCAACATAATCTGAGTTTTTTGAATCGTCTTTAAATGCCGCATCAATTGATATACATGTACGACTAAACCTTTCAGGCTGTACACAATAAATATTGATCCAATCTTGCTTTATAATAGCGTTCTCATCACTCCTAACGTGATTCATCATCTCACGGTTAAATATAAATGACCCCATCTGCTCCTTATCAGCTTGTAGTTTCTCATATGTCTCAGCCTCTGGCCAAAGGACAATCTTTTTCTCTTCGTCTTTGATAGCCTGAAATTTTTTAAACTTCCATTTATCACTGTTACTAAGCTCATGCATAAGGTCTTTTACGTGTATAGCCGTACCCTGTATATGTATTCCTACTTTCTTAGTTGGTGTAGATTTAGCCATAGCTTTATAAATAGATGACTTAAACCAATTATTTTTTTTCGTAATTCTATTTATATTATATGCGTCCTCATCATTATAAAGATCGTCTATAATACAGTAATCCGGGCGTATATTACGAAATTGCATACCCCTAACACTGTCACCTGCACCTATAGAGCTAAAAATAACACCGTTAGATAGAACAAATTGCTTTTCAGTCCATTTATCTCCCATCAAGTCACCATAAAACAGCCTTAGCATATCGTTGTTTTCAATTTCGTCTTTTATACTAATATTCACACTAATTGCCTTACTAGCTGTAGCCTGTATGTTTAAATAATGCTTATATTTTTTAGGTGATACTATAGCCATGTATATTGGGATCAAAAAACATTTAATAGTCGTTTTAGCGTAACCTCTAGGTGCTAGTGTCGATGTATAAGGCTCATCTTTGATGTCTATAAAATAATTATGTAGTTCACTACAAAAAGGTAAATAGAATTTATGTGGAAAAAAGAATTTAGCCCACTCAAGTATATCTTTTTCTATATCACCTGAAACAGTAAGTTTAAGTAAATGTACTGCGTAATTAGGTTCAATTAAGCCTTCTTCAAGACTTTTTTGTATTGTCGTTAAGGCGTTCATGAAGATTATCCAATATATCTAAAGCTTCATCTCTAGAAATGTCATAATTAGCCTGTGTGACATGTGCCTCACTGACTACCTCAGATCTTTCTATATAGCCCCTATCTTTACACTGCGTTTTTAAATAAAACATAATTGAAGCCTCTTTACCCTCTTTCATGTTCTTAACTAATGCATTCTCAGCAAAGTCTTTTTTTTGTTCTTTGACCATGGCACACTCTTTTGCAAAATCTTCATCCTGTTTCAAATAAGAATAAAACGTGGTTCTATCAACCTTAGCTTCTTTACAAGCCAATGTGACGTTTCCATAATGATTTTCAAGTGCTTCAACCAACGCTTTTTTCTTACGTTGAATACTGTTTGTTTTACTTTTTGTCATTAAATATATTATAAATTATCAAATTCGTTAAAACAATACCTAGTATAAAAAACACACACTTGTGTTCTAAATGATTATATCGTATAATAAAGTGGTAATAATAATAAGGGAGAAATAAAATGAAATCTTACAAGTTGTTTTATAATAAACTAGGCATACATCAAGGCGGCATAAATGAAGCTGATATAGAATCTAAAAAATTAATTCCATTACATTATAATTTAGATGATAGAAAAATAGAAACTGATAAATTAGTAATTTTAACTGAACAAGAAGCTGATTTACACATACAAAATGCAATAAAATATTTTAGAGAAAATAGGTTTCATGATTATTCTAAGACTTGGAATAACAAGTACATCATAGAACGTTTTGGGGTAGTGGATAATATTAGTACAGGATACTTTTTTCAACTACCTGGTATTTATTCATTTTCTTTAAAAAATTCAGACAAATTAACTAAAAATATAAAACTACACTACAAATCATATGAAACAGAAAAAATCATACCAGACCTCACATGCAATCATGATACAGTTCGTAAATATACTGATAATTTTGTAGAAGTAAATATACATCCTATAAAAACAGATAAAGAAGCTAATTTGCATTTTAAAAAACTTTTAAAATATATTAAAGAAAATAATTTGCATGATTCTTTAAGTGAAAAAAATGAATATATTTTAACATTAGAAAAAAAAGGTGTTGTAATAGCAACTAAAAAATTTAAGTTAAAAGTAGAAAGAGAATATAAACTAAAGAAAAAGCTATATAATTTAGTAATAAAAATATTTCCCGATATTGATTTAAATTGCTTTTATGAAACTATACTTTTTAAATTTAATGAAGAAAAAACTAAAATTGGTTTTTCGTTTAGCTTTGTTGATTATTATGGATCCCAACGTTCAAAAGATAAAAATTTGTTTACAGCTATAATTAATTTTAAAAATGAATTAGATAAAGTAAAAGAAATAGAAAGTTATACAGTAGAACGGGCATTTGCAGAAGTTAAAGATATTAGATCATACACAAAGACAGATTTACGTGAATTATGTGGAATGGATAGAATACCAATATCATATTCTTTTGGTATAACGTGCAACTTAAAACAAGAAACGGAGAAATAAATGAAATGTTACGAATTAGTACTTAATGATCCTAAACACGGACCATTTCCTGTAGAATATTTAGTAGACGGAGAAATGGTTAAGACTTATTTATTTCCTATAAAAACCAGAGAAGAAGCAAAGATTCATGCAATGAATGCAATAGAATACTATAGAGATACAATGCTTCATGAATATAGTGATGTAGATAACGATTATTCATTATTAATACAAGAGACAGAATGGCGTTATTATCAACTTGGCTATCTGTCGAATCGCGAAAACTTAGATTATCTGAATCCACCTGTTCTCGTAGATAAATTTAGTTTTAATTTGCAAGTTTATTAGAAAAGGTAAGAATGAAATTAACACAATTTAGACTACAACGGGGATCACTCCAAGAATCGCTTAAGACCACAATAGACGTAAACTCTCCTCAAGATATAATGAAACACCTTAGGTCAACATATGATCAAAGCACTATAGATTATTTTGATATGATCCAAGAACACTGGGAAATACAGATGTCTAATCTAATTTATGACCATAGATGTCAATGGCAAACTAGAACAGTATCAATCAACGGCCATGGTATTGGGTTTGCTAGGTTTGAGGAAGATAACTAAATGAGTGAAGAAATTGAAAATACATTAATTCCAAAAGTTAGGTTAGAAAATTTAAGCATAAAAGACATGGCTTTTGATAAAAAAGAAGATGCCATTATTAGAGAAAATGGTGTAATTTTCATGGATAAAAAATTTACTAATGAAAATTGTGCGCCATTAATAAAATCTATTATTTGTTATAATTTAATGCCAAAAAATAAACAGCCTTTATTTATTACGTTATATATAAATTCTTACGGCGGACAAACAAATTCTTGTTTCAATCTTACAGATATTATGAAAAAGAGCAAAATACCTGTACATACTTTTGGCTTAGGGACTATATGTAGTGCTGGCGCTAGTTTGTTTATGGCTGGCGAGAGAGGTCATCGTTATTTAACGGAAAACACTGAAATTATGACACATCAGTTTGCTGGATATAAATATGGAAAAGAGCATGAGTTGATAGCTTCTGAAAAAAGAACAAGAAACTCTGCAGAAAGATTAATGAATCATTATACAAAATGTACAGGTAAAAGTGCCGCTTATATTAAAAAGAATTTGATGCCTGCTCACGACGTGTGGATGACCCCAAAACAAGCGGTTAAACACGGTATTGCAGATAAGATAATAGATATATATTAGAGGATAGCTAAATGAGTGAAGAAAACCTTGAAGAATTGCGTAAGGAACAAGCAAAACAACTTAAAGAAAACCTTGAATCACTAACAAGAGCTCGTGAACTAGAGGAAATTAAAGAAAAAGAGATGAAAGATTTTGTTAATAGAGATCCCGGTGTTATTATCTTAAAAATTTTTTTGGTATTTGTCATTCTTGTTTTTGCTCTTTTAATTTGGGATGGATTTTATATCTAAAAGAATACACTTGTATGTTTTTACATTTTATATTATAATATAAACATGTAATAATAATAGTAAGGGAGAAATACTATGTTTGACAGGTGTTATGTAGAAGAAGTAATGGAGCCAGAAGCGACTAGAGGCAATGAATCCGATAATCTTTGTGATTATGTAGATAATCTTCTTAACAAAATCTATAACTGGGATACTCATGATATAGATCATTTAACTGACTTATTAGAGGAGTATTATCACTTCTTAGAAATGTATGACACATTAGCTGAATTATATCCACACATTAGCTGGAATGAGATTCCTAATCATCATTTCAAATATGATGGAAATATTATTAGAAATGTCGATAATGAATTAGTATTTGGTATAGATTCAACTGGTAATTACTATTTAAGGCAGGATCATAGTGATAATAATTTCGAGCTGTTCTCTCTTATTAAAGATGGTGAGGCACAATAATGAATATAACAGAGGATAGATTGAAATATCTTGAAGAACAGATTAACGATGTTTTTAGCTTTAAAAAGTATGAATTTGAATTTAATCAAGATGAATATATTCACGGTGATGACATAGCATTTGCAATGGAAGGCATTGAATATACATTTAAGTACCAAATCAGCCCTTTTATGACCCTATCCTATATAGGCGAAGCACTACAAAAAGATGGTATTATTCAAAATTTTAGGATATCTGGTACTACAAAAAAACCGTCGATACAGATGTTATTGAGGAATTAAAATGATATTTACTAAAGACGATTACAATGGTGAGGCTGAGTTTGTTATACCTGAGGGTGTAAAAAAAATAGGTGACTCTGCATTTTATAAGTGTAAAAATTTAGTTTCAATTACTGTCCCTGATGGGGTTACTAGGATAGATTCTGGGGCATTTTATAAGTGTAAAAATTTAGTTTCGGTTACACTTCCAGACGGTCTAACATATATTTCTGATCATGCTTTTTTTGGATGCACTTCGTTAACTAAAATTAATTTACCGTTATGGATGAATACTATTGGAGATCGTGCATTTGATGGATGCCCTGATCACATACAAGAAAAAATGAATCCAACTATTGACGGATCTCAGCTTATTAAACCTAAAAGTTTTAAAGAATTACAAGTAGCATATGAAGTTTGGAGAGAAAGGAATAAACAATGAATAATTTTTGTAACGTAAAAGAGTTAAACAAAGACATATCTAAGGCACTTGAGGAGTACACTTTAAAAAATAATTTGAGTTATCAAGAACTATATTGGAAGCACTGGCTAGACTTTGTTAAGACAGATGACACGATGGGGTTTCAAGTTTTTGACAGGATCCGAAAGGGTCCTGTCTATTTAAATAAAAGTAGGATAAGTTTGAATGATCTATATGCCTTAATAGAGTTTTCCAACCTAGATCTAAACGAATATTGGGTAGGATAATGAGTAAACAACTATATTACAGAGAAAGACGATTTTTAAATCAACTAGGCAAAGCAATACAGCCTTTATGGCTATCATGTTATTTAGGATTAGAAGATAAATCCTTATGGTATATAGATGTACTGTTAAAACATAAACCTAAGCTACATAGACGTATATTTGATTTAGCACTGATTCAAGCTATACGATGTCCGAACGAACAACCAAGAATTGTTGATTATCTATGTAAGAATACTGTGGCAAACATTAATTATAGGCATAGGAATGGAAACAATCACTTACATTCTATAGCAAGAAGAAATGACCACACAAAGTTACTGAAAGTCTTACTAGATAATGGCTGTGATTATAATCATAAAAATAAGTGGGGAAAATCACCAGTCGAGTTTTTTAATGACGAAAACAGAAAAGCTTTTAATGAATGGCTAAATATAAAATACGAAAAACCAGAGCCACAAAAGAAGCAAATAATACAAACAAGTAAAACATTTTTTTAACTCAAAATACTTTATAAAATATAAAATAAAGTGTTGACATATATACTTTTTTATTATACGATATAAAAGTAATAATAATAATTAAGGGAGAAAAATATGTTAGATATTACACCCACTACTACTGTATCAACGTTGCAGAATTGTTCGCATACGCTAGCTAATGCATTTACAGCATACAACCTAAACGGTATTAGTTACCTGCGAAGTGAATTAGGGTTTAATAAAATTGCTACAATAAAAGGTACAGAAACATTTAGGAAGAGAGTTATAAACATGATTTTAAAAAAGAAAAAGAAAACCAAACAAAAAACAGACGATCAGTTATTAGCTGACTTTAATAGAGAGGTACAAATACGACGTGCGCTTAGAGATATTACATCGATAGTAAGTTCAGATAAGAATGGTCAAGTAAGTAAGTAAGGATAAGATTATGAGTAATAATAAGAATATATATCAAAGAGTATTAGCTGTTATGGGTGAGATTAGCTATCTAAAAAAAGACGCTAAGGTTATGTCATATAAAGCTATTACACATGATAAGGTTGTATCATCTGTACGATCACATTTAATAGAACACGGTATAGTTATCGAACAAGATCTTGTACATAGTGAGGTTTTACAAGGGAATAAGCCTATATATAGTGCTAGATACTCTATATCTTTTGTTAACGTAGACAGCCCAGAAGATCGATTAACAGTGCATCATGACGCCCACGCAGTGCTGACCGATGATAAGTCACCAGGTAAGACAAACTCGTATGCTCTTAAGAACGCAATATTAAAAACGTTTATGATTGAGACAGGCGAAAATGATGAGGAATCTAACAAGGTGGAAACAGTACAATCTAAACCACAAACAGAAGATGTCACATCTAAAGATAAGCAGAAAATAAAAACTTTAGAAATTAACACTCTTAAACAACTACTTACTCAATTGGATTGTGAATCAGGATTTCTAAAGCACTACTCTATAGATAGAGTTGAAGATTTAAATAGTGCTGTTTATGAAACGGCTAAAAAACAACTAGAATTTAAGTTAGCAAAATGAAAATTTATAACTTTGAACAACGCTCTCCAGACTGGTATGACGTCCGAATGGGCGTTATAACAGCGAGCCAGATAAAGCGTATTATGGGTCCAAGAAATGGTGATGAAAGTTACTTGAACGAATTATTATCACAACAGATGACTAGCCAGTTTAAAGAGCTTTATATCAGCGATTCTATGGAACACGGAATTCACTTTGAATCAGATGCGTGTGAAGTGTATTCCTATATAACTAATAATAAATTAGATCACGTTGGCTTTATTTTGAAAAATGAATATGTAGGATGTAGCCCTGATGGATTAATAGGAAATTTGGGATTATTAGAAATAAAATGCCCTAATACTTCGACACATTTGGGTTATATAAGAAATGATGTAGTACCTAAGGATTACTTATTTCAATGCTTGTATCAGCTTTATGTTACTGATAGAGAATGGGTAGATTTTATGAGCTACGATCCAAGAATTAGCAACCCTCACAATGTTTTTATAAAGCGAGTAGATAAAGAATCCTACGCAGACGAGTATAAAAAGCTTGAAGAAAAATTAGACTTGTTTATACAAAAATATAAAAAAGCTATTACTTTATTTGAAGATAAGGAATAAAAAATGACATGGCTAAATATATAGATTTGTTAAAAGAAAAAAATTTATTAATTTTGTAAAAAACAAACGAACGTTATTTAATTGTAAAATATAAATGATATAGGGTTGTTTAGTTTTTAATATATTGTTAAAATATAGATATATATAACGTTATTTTTTAATGTAATGATAATTAAGGGGAAAAAATGAAAAAAAAAGATAAAGAAATAGATCAATCATGAACGCATATGATGTTTTAAATATAAGTAGACAAGCGACAGATAGTGATATTAAAAAAGCTTATAAAAAATTAGCACGTAAATATCACCCTGATGTTAATAAATCTAAAAATGCTACTGAGAAATTTAAAGAAATTCAAGAGGCTTACGAAACTTTAAAGAATACTGGTTATAAAGAATATGACGAAGATTTCATATCTAGAGATAATTTAACGAGGTACCAGTTAGCTATGGATACAATTAAAAAAACAAATAAATTGAGAGGTCCAGAGGCAAGGTTATTAAATGAGTCTGGTATCGATATTATTAGTAAGTTAGCTAAAAGTATGAACTTACAAGCTACTAAAATAAATATCATGATATGTAAAGGTCAAATTTCTTATGAAATGGTTATTAAAGCTATTAGAAATACAGCTTATAAAGGAACAAAAACTAATACTAATCAATATCAAAATAATTCTAATAATTATTATGATTCTACAAAAAGTTATAGATATAAAAGATATCAAGAAGAACAAGATGAAAAGCGTAAAAGATATCAAGAAGAAGAATTAAAGCGTAAAGCAAAAGAGGAAGAAGAAAGACGTATCAGAGAAGAAGAAGAATTAAAGCGTCACAAACGCTGGGAAGAAGAAGAACAAAAACGTAAAGAAGAAGAACGCCGTAAGCGGATAGAAGAACTTCTTGATTGGGGAGAAATCCTTGATGAGTGGGAAGAAGAAGAACAAAAACGTAAAGAAGAAGAAGAAGAACTTAGACAAGAAGAACGTAAAGAAGAAGAACGTATAGAAGAAGAACGCTTTAAGGAAGAAGCTTCATTAAAATATAAAGCTAAAAAAATATTTTATAAATTGCTTTCTACATTAAAAACAGTAGGATTATTTTTATTATATTTATTACCTTTATTACCTTTTGTTTTATTGTTAATGATAAATGAACCTGTTTCTAATTGGTTAATTTTGAAATTTACATTTGCATTGTTTATATGGTTTATCACATGTACGACTGCTTTTTACAGTAAAATTGATCTAGATTTGATTTGGATTATGTTTTTATTAGGTTTAGGTTCTATAGGAATAATGTTTTATATTAATGGTTATCGATCTTCTGAAAAAATAAAACAAACACCAGAATATAAACAAGCCGAACAAATTAGACAACAAGCAAAAGCAAAGCAAATAGAATTTCAAAAAAGACAAGAAATATTAGAAAAGAAAAAAATAAGGCTTTCAGAAATTGAGAAATGGGAAAAGTTAGAACGTGAAGAAAAAGAAATACAGTTAAAGATAGACGAATTAAAGGATATAAAATGATCTATTACGACAAAGAGAAAAAGCACCCTATAAAACCAGAAGATATAAAACAAGAAGGTGTCTTTACCCTTATTAAGCCGCATGTCGATAAGATATATGTCTATGGTAACGCCTGTGTCCAGGTATACGATACTACCGTATATGCTTTTCATTATTCAGAGGTTTGGTCCTCGGCATATCAAACAAAGCCTGTATTTTTACATGATAAAGCTAGAGGGAATTCGGCAGAAATTGGAGTAATAATACGTAAACCTCATTTTATTTTTTATCTACGTTATTTATTTTGGAGGTACGTTGATAAAATTTTTCCTATGAATGATTTCGACAAGTCTATCACTGAAAATGCACTTAAAGATAGCAAAATATTATATGAGTTTCCAGATAATTTAAAGGAGGAATAAATGACTAAAATAATAGGATATTGTCGAGTTTCGACAGACAAACAATCAACAGACATACAGCGACAAATAATCTTAGATTACTGTCACATGAATGACTTAAAACTTACAGAGATTATAGAGAAAGTAGTTAGCTCTCAATTAGACCGTAAATATAGATTAATTGACGAGGCAATCGAAAAACTAGATAGAGCTGATATATTAGTCGTTTATTCATTATGCCGTATTGGAAGAAGCACGATAGAGACACTCCGCATATTAGAAGATTTAAAGTCTAAAGGTATAAGAATTATAATTATTAAGGATCGCATAGATATTGATCCTAATAAATCTGACCCTACTACTACTATGCTTATATCAATGCTCAGTGCATTTGCTGAATTTGAACGTAGTCTTATATCTGAACGTACAAAAGCAGGTCTAAAAAAAGTAAAAGATTCTGGAAGAAAACTAGGGCGACCATATGGGTCAAAGAATAAAAAATCAAAATATCATCAAGATAAAGACAGAATAATTGAGCTTATTGAGCTAGGTTTAAGTTATAATAAGGTGTGTGGCCATTTAGCGTATGGTACACCACAAGGCGTCTTTCACTACTACAAGGCAATAAAAGATGAACAAAGCAGACTACCTCAAACAGATACCTGAATCAGCAATACTAAATAACTGTTTATATTACCTTAGACAAAAAGGTTATACAGTCTGGCGTAATAATACTGGTGCAACTAAATATAAAAATAGAGACGGATCCTACCGTACAGTCAGATTTGGTGTTAAGGGACAACCAGATATTGCAGGCTTTACTAAAAATGGTCAGTTTATATTCTGGGAATGTAAACGTCATGGTAAAAAGCCAACTAAAGACCAATTAGAGTTTATAAATAATGCACTAGAAAGTGGTGCTATAGGAGGTTGGGGTACAGATGAAGATTGTTTTAATTATTTTTAGGACTATATTTTATGAATGTTTTAAGTTTGTTTGATGGTATGAGCTGTGGCCAAATTGCTTTAGATCAGCTTGGTATAAAGGTTAATAAATATTACGCATCTGAGATAGATAAATACGCTATCCAAGTTACACAGAAAAATTATCCAAACACTATACAAGTGGGCGATATTTGTGAGTTAGATCCACAAGACTTTCAAGATGTCGATTTAATTATGGGTGGTAGTCCATGCCAAGGGTTTAGTTTTGCTGGTAAACAGTTGGCGTTCAATGACCCAAGAAGTGCATTGTTTTTTGAGTTTGTTAGATGTGTTAAAGAGTTAAAACCAAAATATTTTTTATTAGAAAATGTTAGGATGAAAAAAGAATATTTAGATATTATTTCGCAACATATGGGAGTAGAACCAATAATGATTAATTCAGACAGATTTGTTTGCCAAAATAGAGTTCGTTTTTATTGGACTAACATATCTGTAAGTGAATTGCCAAAAAGACCAAAATGGAATAAAAAATATTATCAATGGCGTAGAAAGTATTTTAGAGAAAATAAAAGCGGAGTTTGCCCTACTTTGACAGAAAATATGGGAACTGGTGGGCATAATGTGCCACTTCATAGCAAAAATCTACAAGATAAATTGTCTCCTATTGAGTGCGAAAGACTGCAAACTGTACCAGACAATTATACTAATGGTGTAAGTAACACACAAAGATATAAAATGCTTGGAAATGGATGGACTGTAGAAGTAATTAAACATATACTAAAAAATATAGTTTAAAATTATTTTTAAGCTATACCACCAGCTAAAATTTTAAGCTTAGTTAATTGAACACCATCTTTGAACATTTGAACGTGATGATTTCGATCAGGGTCTTCTAAAATAATTTTGAGGTATATATCGTATTCACCTACAGCAATAGCCATATCTGCTACAAGTGGCGTTATAGTTAAACGGTCCTTGCCTTGATGTCTTGAATAAACAATACGTGATGGATCATCAGTCATTTGTAAGTTTAACACAGCATTACCAGTACTATCTTGTGCCTGAAAAATAGCGTTTGCTATATCATTTTGTAAATTATCAATAGAAGTTCCATCAGAATATGCAATATCAACAGTAATTTCGTTATTATCACCTGGATAGTATTCTAAATAATTTATATTGTTACAGCTCATTTTTCTATTTCACCTACTAAAGTTTGCTTTTGTACTGTGCCTGTAATTGTATTATAACCGATAGCACCATTAATTTCATTTAAATTTACAGTACCAGTCAAATTGTTTTTAGATACAGTTCCCAATACATCGTTTTTTTTTATTTCTCCTGTAACTAAGAAAGATTTAGGATTTGATATCACATGTAAAGAACGAATATATCTTAATTCATCACCTGGTAACGGTATAAAACTTAAACTAAAACTTTGATCGCTTAACTCTGTACTAGTTATAAACTGACCGTTATATATTGCTAAAAAAGGAAGGTTACTAATATCTCCTTCAACTGCCGTAAATATATAACGACGACCATTAATCTGATTTGATACATCGTATATATTACGAGTAAAAAAAACGATTAGCTCATCTTCATCAGGTACTAATAATGTATTTAAGAAAAAAGATGTTGGTGTACGTATTTCAAAGTCACCAGCATCTTCATTTAGCGCTAGACCATTTAATGTAATAAAAACGCCATCAGTTAGAACATTTGTACTATTATAAACTTGATTATCGCCTACTATCTGATCTGAAAGATTTTCTACTACTGTACTCATTTTTTGCTAGCTGTTTTAGTCGCTTTTTTAGTTACTTTTTTAGTTGTTTTTTTTCTATTTTCTTTATCTATTTCTTTAACTCGTTCACGATAAATAGCCGATAAGGTAACAGTTTCTATTTGCTTATCTATAAGCCTAACAGCATCTTCTGATTGTAAGATCTTACCCTCTAAACGGTGTATATCAATGCCTTTTTGTTGATGTTCAGTAACTAAAAAATTAATAGTCGTGTTAATGACCTCATTAATATAATTTAACGCACCATCGTTTATTTTACGTTCTTTATTTTTTTCATCACTATAAGTATTTTGAAATACTTGTGATAAATGATTAATGATTGAGTCTAAGTATGTAACGCAACTTTTGACAACTAAAATGTCAGTTTCATTTTGTTTAATACGATTTCCAAACTCTTGTTTAACTTCTTCTAGTAACTGCTTTTGATCTTGCATATCTTAAATTGGAAATGGGCTAGTAAAAACCAGCCCAAAACACTCCCAGGTTTATATTATAACATATTATTCGTATTCGATAACGATTACATCTCCAATAAAGTAACTTTCATTAAAACTAATTTCACCGTCTGCTGGTATTGTACCAACTTCAAAATCATAACTTGAACCATAGATTAATCGTCGACCATTTACGTAAACAATAGCTGTAGAGATAGAATTCGTTGACCAGTCAGGGTCAGTTCCACCGTTAATATTAGTGTGCGACGATGGGTCAAAATCACTAGTATTAGCAACATCACTAGTAAGTATGTATTCTACTGTTGATCGACTAGTTGTGTTTAATGCGCTATTAATAGCTGAGACTAACGATACTGTACCATAGTTAGTAAAAAAGTCACTCATTTCTGCTGAGCTTGAAGCAAGTGGTAAATCACCAATATAAGTACTACCAGTAATGTTGCTATCGCTGAAAGCAATACTACCACCAGCATTTAAAGTCACATCTGATGTAGCACCAGTAGTAGTTAGCGATAATGATGCTGCACTAGATATAGCCCCAGTTGTACTACCAATTGCAATTGACTGACCAGAAGTATCAAAAGATGCGCTACTAGTTGAATCTAGTGTTCCTGAAACACTTGTGTTAGCTCCAAATGTAACAGCTTCTGAGCCTGTTGCTCCATCAACAGATAGTAAATCAATAGTGGCACCACTATTTTGCAGTTTATAGGTATTAGCCGCACCTACTTTATAAGCAAATGATGTGCTTCCCTCAACTGCTGTAGCACCTTGATTGTCATATGCATTCTGTAAAGTAACCTCAGCCGCCGCAATGTGGTCCGCGAATGCACCGCCTAAAGTAGCATTCTGTGGTAAGTTAGATAAAGATTTACGTGTGATATATGAATATTTTATAGACTTACCTTGTATATCAGCTGCTGGTACTGCTTCAAGTGTATTACTTCCCGAATCACGAACAAATGAAATCTGAACACGTTTTGTAGTGTCATTAAAAGTATCACCGTTAACAACACCATTTTCACCCTGTAATAATCCAAATACACTTTGACCATTACTGTTAATCACATCGTTAGTAGATGCATCTCTAACTAAAACTAAGTTGAAAGGCTGTAAGGCGTTAGCTCCAGTAACTTGACTCAACCTGTTTGCACCAAACTCTGCTGCATTTAAATAAGCTGTGACTGCACCTTGCCCTGTCGTATTTGCAGCGACTTCAGTTGGCGCTTGTGAACTTGCTACTGAAAGAACTGCAAAATTGTCTGTAGCTCCGACTGCAACTGTTGTTAATACTACTGTGTCAAATAAAAAAGAGTGATCTTCAATATCACCAACAGCAGTATTTAAAGTTGCTATATCTGTACTCGGGCTTTCGTACCAATTAGTACTGCCTGCTAATCTTTTAACTTGAGAACGCAACGCGTTATTATCATATTGGCTATCTGTCGAAGCTGTGACCATAGTCGCTAAACCAGCGGCTATTGTATCGTCAAAACTCCTCGAACTTCGTATTTGTGTCTGGCTTAATTTTGTTATCATGTAAAAAACTCCATTAATACTATACATATATTATATGCCCATTAATGGTGTGTTTTAAACAAATTTATTTAAAATGTTTATTTTTGATCTAAAAAACTAGCAACAGCGTAATCAATAATATCGCTATAACTAATATTTTTATATATATCTTTTACATAGCTTCTATTATTAACTTCGTTTTTATATCGTTCTAATATCTCGTATGTTTCACGTGACATTGAGATATGTTTTCTTACACGGTTTCTGGTATAAGAATGATGCGATAATTTTTTGGGGGGAGTGTTTTGGGCGTTAACTAATGTCAACTGAGTTGGTTTGTTCATCTAGCTTTTTTTTATCCTTTCTATATACGTTCCACCACCAATATGACAGTGGATATAATGTGACATTTAATAATATAAATTTACTGGTAATATCATCTAATGACAGGCTGTAGTGTACCCCTGCTATAGCAAACATCAAACAAAACCCTAAATTTTTCATACCATTTTTTCTATAAATTCAATAAGTATTTTTTTTTTATTAAAACTATAATACTTATCCTCATACCATAGCGCCTTGAGGAACTCTTCGAGCTTCTTCTGTTTCATTTTTATCTACCCATATTTTTTTCAAGTTACAGGTCATACAATATCCACATATCTTATTTTTGTCAATTTGGGGCAATTTATATAATATTTTTGTTTTTTTATAACAAAAGTCGCATGTATTACATTCCATACATATTATTATATTAAAAATAAAGACATTTTAATACATTTATTTGTTGTATTGTTTGTCTAATATTTTAAGCTCAGAAGTGACTATTTCTGATTGGTTTATATTTTTAACGGTTTTTTTTAGTGTTGCGTTAACAATTACTTTTTGACAGGTCTTAAAATCAGATCGTCTTGCAGTAACGCTACCATGAAAGTTATTTTGCTTTAAATAAAGAAAACCATCAATAACTGATAGTACATGTTCAGAAACTTTTAATTGCTCGTTAAACGATAAATTAGCAAGCAATTGTTCGAATTTAATATTAAGTTCTGAATGTATTGTATGTATCTGTTCTTTGTTATTTTTTTCTATAACAGTTTGTACGCATGGGAGTGTTGTTTGATTCATTAAAAGGGAGATACCTCCTCAAGTTCAATGCCTTGTTCAGTCATTGATTTATTCTCAAAATTGTTTTGTTCTTGTTCTTTGTTTTCTTCTATAGAGCATGATAAATACATCTTACCGTCTTTTTGACTTGTGTTTTTCCATGCCGCTAATTTATATTGCTTACCGCCAATATTTAAATAACCATTATAATCTGGCTGGTTTTCTTTTTCTTTTAATGTATTAGCAAAAATTAAACCTTTATTTTCTTTATCTATCTTCATCTTATATCCTTAACATCTCCATCTTTTATTTTATTTTTTATATTATCTATAAACTTTAATAAATCATTCTGTAATTCATTATGTATTAATACAAACAATTTATTAAATTTATTACCTAATAAAGTCATTTGATTTTCTAATGTATTTTCATAGTACTTAGATTTTGGAATAGTCATATTTGCATTATATCCTTAACATCTCCATCTTTTGCGAGCTTGTCTTAACCTTGAATTAGGGTCTTTAGCCGCTTTAGGAAACTTTTTCATTTGACCTAGTGATCTTGAACAATACGCTTTTCTTCTTTTTTTTCGGGCCTCACTAGGATTTTTTTCTGTAACTGCTGTTTGCAATTTAGACCCAGGGTTATTTTTTGTATACCATTCGACACCTGCTTTCGTCATACCAGCGCCTAGCTTAGCTGGTAAATAGTATTTCCTTTTCCTCGGAGGCATAATTGCCATATGTTAAGTCCTTTTGTAAAATTGTATACATCTCTGCTCTTAAAATTATACAATTTTCTCTAGGCTTATAAAATTTATTTCCACATTTTAATGAATCTATAGCTTTATTTCGAATAATTTCCTTTGAGCAATTTGAAAGATTGTTAAAAATTTCTGCCCATTCACTTGCTCTACTACGCTCATTTTGATTCACTTTTTTAGCGCATACCCTGCTTTCTTCTGACTTTAAAGTTTTTACTTTTTTTTCAATTACATTTCGTATGTAGTTTTTTATTTTTTTTACCATGTCATCGATATCCCATTTACCAAAACTTTGGGCTTTTAAAGCGTAAAGTATTGATGTTTGATACGCTTGAGGAGATGGAATAGGAATGTTTTTTGCTTTATTTTTAATTTTTTGTAAGTTTAAGTATAAATTGCTTAGCTCAACACATAACTTGCTGTTATTTCGCATAATTTCGGCAAATGCGGCTAAATCTGTCTGCTGTCTAATATGCTTATTTAAAAAATTATAAATAAAAACTAACCGACAATCCGATTCAGTTCCATATTTTGAAATATAAGTCTCGCATTCCTTCCACTTCATTAGATTATCCTCACTATTTATCATATCACAAGTAAAAGTCTTTTTTTCAACTAGAGTAACTAAGTTACTATTAGTAACGTTAGTTATATTAATATTATTATTAAGTATCTTTTTATTCTGTGGTTGATGTTGCTGGTTAATTTGCTTTTTTTTCGTTTTTCTCAATGACTCTTGTAAGAATTTTCTTACAACACTTTTATCGTTTTTAGCCTCACTTTTTTCATTTTTCTGTAAAGTATACTCGTCATAATTCTTGATGGTTATTATTGAAAATCTGTTGGTTGATGTTTTAGAAATAACACCTTTTTTAGTAAGCTTTAAAAGTGCTGTTCTAACACTTTGTTCTGACAGATTTGTTCGCCTTGCTAAAGCTTTACGGCCTGTTATTACATCCCCTCTTTTTATAGGAATTTTCTTATAAACAGAATCAGTAAAATATGCATTTATCATTAAGTCCATATAAATAGTAAACGTATTACTATCTAATGACTGACGAAAGTCGCTAGTTAAAAATTCTCTATTGAGCTGCAAGTAGCCTATCATGGCATTCCTCCTATATAATTTTAAGACAATAAAATTATACAACAGACAATATGCATTTTCAAATAGTAAAATTTTTGATATAATTAAAGTATAATTTGGATGGTATTACTTCAAGCACTCCAAAATTTTAAGACAAAGCAAAGCCACCTTTTAGGTGGTTTTTCTTTTTTCACATCACTTAATTAAGATATATTTTAATACTACAAAAGCTACAGTTAAGGTGGTTTTTTTATGTTTATGTGTTAAAATAACTAGATACCTGATAGTTTCCCCAACTATTAAAAAATGTATGATCCCAATCATACGACGAAGTAAGACCACCTTAACGGTGGTTTTACTTTATATGCATTTGTTATAATATAATTGCTTGATACGTTTTGCCAGTTAGTTTACTAGCTGGTTTTTACATAAATTGACATTATTAAAGTTGAAATTTATAATATAAATAATTATTATTACAGCAATAATTTATTTATTGCACACAAAAAAAACTACCACTCCCCTCGGTAGTTTTTTTTTTGTATAATTTTATTAGTGGTATAGTATAGGGGATTATAAGTATTATTACTTGTAGTCCCCTATTAAATTGTAATTTTTGTTGTTACTTTTGCATAAACTACACACATATATGCGTTTTTAGCCTTTATTTTTGGTATTATACATGCATTTATATTTATAAACGCATTGAGGTATTACCATCTCACTCATGCCAGGACAAGGAATACAACCATAAATTATGAAGTTTTTTTCCCCAAATAAAGATAATCCTCTATATATTCAAGTTATATAAGAAAATACAATTATCCTTGTCCTGGCAGCCCTGATAAAGGTAAAATATAATTATGTTAATTAAAAGTATTTATCATTCAAATTATCATGATGATGTTTTGATTGAGATTAACAGTAAAAAAAAACGTTACTTAAAAAGATTTTTTAACTTGAGTTTAGCAAGTATTATCTGTACACTAGTATTTGGTAAATAATGCGTTTTTTAATATGTCAAAACTTCCAGATAATCCTAAAGAATTACTTAGGGTACTTAATAAATTAAGATCAAAAAAAGAACTTTGTGACTATTATAATGTCACACGATCAGGTCTCTATTCATATGAAAGACGAAATAATATAAAAATTTCTATAAAGTATGAATGGGTGATAAATGATAAAAAGAAAAATTAAAAATATTTCTAATTATAAAATACTATGTAATAAGTTAATAAACGCAAATATGCTTAGTAGTAATGCTGTCTATTGCTTTAAAAATAACAATGACTATATTTACATAGGATACAGCTCAAACATAGGTAATCGCTTATATGATCAAAGCCTTTTTATTGAAGATTTGCTATTATCTAATGAAATAACAGAAATTAATATCTACTTTTATGAAACTACTACACAAGCGCAAACTTACGAAAAAATCTTTATTTATAGGCATAAACCTTCTTATAATCTTGCTTGCAATAATCAAAAAGCTAAGATGATGTACCACATACCGTTTGAATATAGATTAATTATTCAAGATTATTACAAGGCTAATAAATCAAGCATGAATGGTCCTTCTGATGTTATAATTAAAATGTGCGATAATTTCTTTCAGCATCAAAAGCAACTAAAATTATGTTAAATGATATATATTTACAAGCAAGTAGTGAAGGTAAAAAATTTATAGAACGACTCTTAAACCTTACACATGGTGACTGCTTTAATTGTAATAGTGCTAATAATATAATTCCACATGAATCATGTGTAGATTGTGAGCAAGAATGGATCAAAAAAGATAAGCTAGAGGTGCTTACATGGCACGCATTAACAGAATATGAAGTTAATTTAGATGTGCCACATTATACGTTTGACGTACATCATGTACTTGAATTTTACAATATAGCTCACCAACTTGGCTACTATACTTGTGAGGTTGAGGATAAATACGAAGAAGATTTAGTAGCTGAATATATTGAAGATCATATTAGCTTTTTAATGCAATATCCTAAGTTTCAAATAACTATAGGCGAATAATAAACCGGTCGAATTCGACCGGTTTAACGTTTACGCTTTTTACCGCCATGATACTCATACACATCGGGCTGTTTTAACATGTATTTGTTTACATTTTCATTGTCGCAATATACGTTAGCAACGATTCGGAAGTACTTACCACGTTTCATATTTTTAAGATAAATATGTTTACAACTCATAAGCTTATCTATAAGAATATATTTTAGCTCTAAAGCGCGTTTTTTTTCATTTTTTTTTCGTAGTTCAGGCGTATCTATACCGTTTAACCTTATGCCTATGTTTTCGCCTAACAAGGGGTGAAAGTTATATATATCAACAAAAATAGTATCACCATCATATACACGTACTAACTTATCAATTCTAACAGTATCACCTTTAAGTGTCTGTGCAGTAATAGTTACACCTAAAATGATAAGTAGTACAAAATATTTAATCATTAGAATTTGAAGTCGAGAGGTCCGATTTTAATTTTTTTATCGTCACCAAAGCCGAGCCCAAGCTTGACTGGCATCCCAGATACTTCTCCACTAAAGCCCAATTCGATACCGTGATTAGATCCAGAATGACGATTTTTAGCCAATTTAGCCATGATATCTTTAAATGGTCCTGTTTTCTGTGCATTTATATAGCTTACTGCTTTTTCTGTGTTTGTGTTATCCAATAATCTTGTTGCTCTATCTATTTGCTTTTGTGCGACTTCTAATTTTTCAACTACATTTTGAGTTTCAATAAAGTCTTTAAAAAACTTATTTCCAAAAACATATTTAGATACAGCTATTTCATAAAACGCCGTACGTAATGACTCGTTATGAATAACGTAATTCCAAAATGATTTTAAATACTTTAATACTAATTTAATTCTAAACATGGCCTTCTACTCCTATTTATACCATACACATGTGTTCTATTACAACTAAGGATAAAACTTTACAAGCGAATCTGAAATACCTTTACAGCGATCGATATGGACCCAATTTACGCCCATTTCAACACGCCAAAAGCCTAATTCCTTATAAGCTGGCATAATCTTATCTCTTATTTCATCGGGAGTGTATGTATTAGAATGAAAGTCTATTGCTAGACCTCTTTGATGTTGTGATAATTTAAATTTATTGTCAGTATCATAAAAGTCTGACGTTCTAAAGCCTCTATTTTGAAAATTACCGCCATAATACCAGTCATTTATAATGATGCTGCTACCTAAAAAATCTCGTACGTTCTGCGCTAAAATAACAGTGTCATAGTCAATGTACCTATAAAATGCATTTAAAAAACCAACCGTTATACCATATCGGTCAATTAAATAGTCATAATGATCTTTTGAAATAAACTCTTGTGCAATGAAGTTTTTAGAAACTTTCAATTAAAATAACCTTTCCATAATAATGCCTAATAAAATCGCACAAAACCCACCACCAAAACTTAACAACGCTTGTCGCCAATTTAACTGTAATTGAAACTTAGTGAGGCATTTTTCAACCTGCTCAACTGCATCCATTACCTTAGTGTTAAATTGATTTTGTCTATCAGTAAAATCTTTTAATTGATTTGATAAAGGTTTAATTTGCTGATCTACTTCAGCTCTTATTAAATTTAAAGTTTCTGTGTACTGCTCTTTTGTAAGTTCTTTATCCATTTTCTAGTGCTGTTACTCTTGCTTCTAATGCTGAAATTTGCTCAGATTGTTCTTTAATTGCTGCTACTAGAACCGGTATTAATTCTTGATAATTAACACCTATAGCTTGAAACCCCTCATCTTCAGGTGTCAAGTTTTCATTATAATCCTCAGGAAAAATTGCAGTATTAGGAAATTCTTGAGCAATATCTTGTGCAATTAATACTGGATGTTCTCTTTGATCATCATCTGTATTAAAAAATGCGTTTACTGTTCTTAAATTTGATAATTTATCTACAGAATTTTCTATATTACTCACAATTGTTTTAATACGTTCATCTGATGATGACGTCCATGACGTGCCGCCAGCGGCTACATATGGACCACTTGTATAACTTGCTGTAGTACCTTGTGCAGTTGGAGTACCGGATTGTGTAAATGCTGTTATTTGTCCTTGTTTAAATTTGAAACCTGCAATTCTTCTAACACTAGAACTTAAGCTATCTGGTGCACTTTGTTTATAAATTGATTCTGTAGTTGAAGTATAAAAGTTGACACCTACAACACCAATGCCATCAAAATGATCTTCAGCTATAGTTACACCACCTTGTCCAACTCTAATACCTCCTAAATCATAATTGTTTGAATCTGCGGTATTTGTTCTTATTTTTAGTTGTGGTATTACGCCATTAAATTCTTCTGTATCAGCTAATGTTATATCTTTAAGCGCTAAGCTCATTGTATTTTTTGCTAATGTAACAAAATAATTTTCATTATTTACAAGAATTAATCGATCTCTATCTACACCAGCTAATTTATGTTCATAATATATTCTACCAGCATCTAAAGAATCATCACCAAACGCTAGAGTAGATGTAACATCACCAACAGATAATCCACTAGCCTTAAATCTTATTACTGGGGATTCTGCTTCAGCTACTATATTATCTGTACTATTTGCATCTAAAGCACCATTAGCATCTTCAGTCCTTGCATGTAAAATGTTATCTGGTGTGGTACCTGTGAAGTCACCTACACCTAGACGATTATTAGCATCATCTAAAACAACTATTGATAATAAAATATCTAATAAATCATCAAAATAATCTTCCCATAAATAAGAGTTGTTTAATATCCAATTAAAATGCTGAGTGGCTGGCGCATCTTCAAATACATAACCATCAGTAAGTAAAGAGCCAGTAGGTTGGATTGTATTTGTTTGGTTTGTATCAAATACAGTATGATCAGTTGGTTTTGTAGGTAATGGCATTTTGTAAAACTCCTATATATATTTTATTAAATTAAAACATTAAATTCAAACATTATTTTATTGTTGTCAAATGACCTGCATTTGGATTTAGTACATTCCCAGTGTCATGTATTGCTATCTCAGCTAATTGACCTTGGTCAAAACCAGAGCCAGGTGTATCAAATCTAAAATAATTTTCTGGTTTGCGTAAATTTAAAAGATTTCTAAACCCACCACCATCAGGAGGGATATTCCCGTCACGATCTAAGAATCTAAATATTCTATATTGAGACTCTTCAACAGTTACACCTATTCCAGAACATGTTGCATTTGTAATAGCTTGTTTAACTTCATCCCATGATGCAATCGGGTTTGTAATATTATAAAAAGTTACATCAAAATCAGCTTGTCTTTCTGTAACAATTACACGCTCTGCATTAGTTAATAATTTAGCAATATTAATTATTTCTTCACGTGTACCCTCTGAATTATTTTCAGCAATTTTAGCTTTAATTCTTAAGCGGTATACGTCATCAGTCAAACCGTTTCTAGGCTGTCCAACAATAGATCCAACACCATCTAACTGCACACCTACCGCATCTTCAATTGTTCTATTCAGATAAAGGCTATGCGCTATTGTTTCAGCATCTTGAAGTAAATCAAGGCCTATTTCTAAGACTTTTTCAATATTTTCTGATCGATAATATTGTGTTATTAACTTGTCTTTACCTTCTTGTACTATATTTAAGTCTAAATCTATCATGTGACATTAACAGTAATTCTGGCACTACTAAATGCGGCTATCTCATCATTAGCTATTGAAATATTAGTTTGTCCACCTGGCGCAGGTGTTGTGCCAAGATAAACTTCAATTCCGATTATGCCTGAAACTGAGTTTATAGGGGTATAGAATTGATTTTGTATAACATCCTGTCCAATTAAAAAGTTTTGAGTAAATTCAATAATTTTATTTTTTATTTGATTAGCACCATCGGCTGGAAATAAAGCTCCTTCATTAGCATTTATATTTTGGACTATATCTATAACAAAATATATATCTTGCTGTGTCGGCCTTGAAAAAGATATATCTACATTTTCGCCTTCGCTATCTTGCACTGTTATTGTGGTTGTGCCAAATGTATCAATACCGCATGGTCTAGCTGACTCTATCGCAACTGCTATATCATCATCTGTCCCACCTAGTACTACAGCAAAAATATTATGTGCTGGCACTCCATTAACAGTGCTACCTGTTCTATTAGATGAAACTTTAGCCTGCAACACATTATCTTCATTTAATATCTTATTTCTAATACCTGCGTCAGTACCATTTTGTGTTGTTTGCAAATTCAATTGTCGTCTTATTCTTAAAGCAACATCAGATTCAACACTACGACCTAGAACCGCGTTTGATAAGTTTGTTACAGAGGTTACACCTGCAGTCGGGGTATCAATAACTGTTAGCGTTCCAGCATTAGCCGAAATAGCACCTGTATTTACTGAATTCATGCGTAAATCAACAAATGGGGCATAACCTTTAGTTGTTTCAGCAACACTTACAGTAACTGGCGAACCATCATCCAATGAGTTATTAGTAACTGTTAGTAGTGGTTGTTCTTGATCTCCATCAGCACCAGCAAATGTAACGACAAAACCAGTCGTATAATCACCTGTAACAGTTACAGCACTTAAACTAGCTAAATTATTTAAAGCAGTTTG
>WLWE01000343.1_pt1 | contig 41409 bp, 39 predicted proteins | sample 6718301 | NCBI WGS metagenome assembly WLWE01 (sample SAMN12718691, study PRJNA515312) | sponge metagenome | isolation source: marine sponge | host: Mycale hentscheli | place: New Zealand: South Island, Marlborough, Capsize Point | collected 2003-05-01
TTTAGTTTATATTTATATTATCGTTTGTTAGTTGTATTTAGTTTGTAAAAGTGTAACTTTGTTTGTATGTTAAATTTAGTTTATAAGTCTAACACATATTGTCTAAGTATTTTACATTAGAAATATCTCATTGATTAGTAATAATATTATAGTTATTATTAGTAATGTGTTTAATTTCTTTTTAATATTCATTTTGTTTATTTGTTTAGTTATTAATTATATTTATATTATCGACATCGACATGTAATAAGCTTGTAACTTCTACTATTTTTGAAAAATTATAAATATATATAAACGAAAATTGAAAATATATAAAACGAAATCGGAAAAATTAGGCTGGGCCCAAAATTAAAAATCGAATTTATTTTAGAACGTAAATAGATTACGAAGGGGGGCAACACTTTACTTCTATACTTCTAATCAGTTATGAAAAACAGTGACATTAGGCCGTTATACCTAGCCTAGTAAGGGGCTATTGTCACACTTTTGCTTAATTAACTACACATCGTAACAGGTAAAAACGTGGTTTATTGTGTAATATACTAAAATAAGACAAAAATATTAAATATGAGCATATTATCAGACAGGAAACTAAATAAAGTATCACCAGCAGCCCAAAATGGAGTGGTAGATAAGGTTAAAGGCTTAGGAAGCAAGATCAAAAACAGGCTACAGCACAAGAAAGTTGAAGTTTACACAGACGAAAAGGGTAGATTTCCTGAATTAACTGACTATGCTAAAGGTAAGACTACAAAAAGCAAGCCAACACGTACATTTACAGGTGCAACTAAGCATACTTTGATGATACCTAAGAATGAATTTAAATCAAACAACCCTATTTACAAAGGAGAAAGAAATTATTACAAGTTTAACAAAGGAGAAAAAGATTATTTTGCAAAAAGTTCTTTAGTTAGAACTGGTGGTGATAATGTAAGACATGATCCTAAAGTAACGCATTATGAAGGACAAGGTTTAGACCCTAAATCTACTAAAAAAGATATAAAATCATTTTTAAGCCAAAGAGCATTTGGTTATTAAAACATTAAAACAAAAAACTATGCCAAATTATAAACAGAAAAACACAGCGACTAAAGGAAACATGGCTGCTCAACAAAAAGAAAAAAAGAAAAAGTATACTAGTCAAGAAAACTCAGACGGAACAACTACTAATACTTTTGAAAAGAAAAGAAAATTAGGTAAAAATAAAGGTCAAGTTAAAAAAAGAGTAACTTCAATAGTTAAAAAAGACAAAAGCGGTGAAACAAAAGGTTTAGCTTCTGTAACTCAAAAATATGATAAAAAAGGAAAATTAAAGAGTGAAAAAGGATCTGGTAAGAAAAAAGAGCTTGCTTCTTTAAGAAAATCTGTTAAAAATAATGATTCAATAGCCGCTGCTCAACAAGGAGGAAGAGTAAAATCAAACTTAATGAAGCAGAATTTTAAAAGAAACGCTAGCAAAAATAAATCTTCTAGTACTGAACCTACACAAACAACTACAGTTCTTGCTGAAACAGGAGGAGGAGATAAGTTTAACACTGGTTTTAAAATGGGGCATATAAATCCTAACTCAAAATCAACCGCTACTCAAATTCCAAACCCTGGGTTTGATAATTTAACAGTCGCAAAAGCACCTAATGATTTCAAACTTGAACGAATTAATACCTCATATGCTGCTAATATGAAAGGCCACCCTGGTAAAATGTCAGATACTGATATGGGCATTAAAGAAAGATATGGAAAGCAAGCTACATCGGATGTTTTAGCTGCACAGCAAAAAGGTAATCCAATTATGCCTAATCTATATAAAGATGAATACACTGATTCAGGCATGAACTATAGAGACGCTAATAATGCTAGCATTAAAGGAACAAATGTTGATGAGGAAAACTTGTCTAATGTAAAAACAAAATCTCCATATAGACCTTATGTTGAAACAGAACAAACTAGCAAGGTGCCTATGAGACCTAATTCAGCCGCTTTACCTGGAGGTGGAGAGCCTGGTGAAAAATTATTTTTAGACAAAGCAGCTAAAATGCATGCTCACCATCCATCTAAGAAAAGAATGTCGGATATGGTAACTAAAGTTGCTACATATAATATGCCTAATGTAAAGGCTGCTCAAAAGAAATATTACAAATAATAAAATATGTCAATAATATACTCCTACCCTATAAAAGGTACACCAGCTAATGATGATTTAATATTAATATCAGATAGTGCTAGTTCTCCTCAATTTGCTACTAAGCAGATAAAGGTTTCTAGTTTACCTGGTGGATCAGCTTCAGGAGTATCTTCGTTTAATACTTTAACAGGCGCAGTTACTATAACAGGTGGTACTAATGTTACGTTAAATCCAGTTGGTAATAACATAGAAATTAATGCTGCTGCTGGTTCTTCTGGAATATCAGTTCAAGGCGCTGGTGGAACTCCAATAACTGGTATTACAACATTAAACTTTAGACATAACTTTGCTGTAGGTGCGGTAGGTACAACAGCTACTATGGATGTTCTTCCATATGGTAATGATACTGAAATACAATTTAAAAATGGAACTGCTTTTGGAGCTTCTAGTAATTTAACTTTTGCTACTAATACATTAGCTGTTACACATACAGTAGGTGTTAAAGGTGATGGTACAAATGCTGGTAAGCTTAAGTTGTATTGTCCTAATACTACAACACCCCACGCTGTAACAATAGAAGGTCCTGCTCATAACGGTGCGTCTGATTACACATTAAAGCTGCCCAGCCCTGCCCCTTCTAATCAACAAATATTACAATCTGATGGATCAGGTGTTTTAAGTTGGATAAACACTCCATCAAGTGGAGGCGGTGGTGCTGTTGATTCTGTAAACACTACAGATGGTACATACATTGATTTAACGCCTAATGCTGCTACTACAGGCGCTGTAACTGTTACTGCTGATTTATCAGCTGCTGATGGAACATCTGACACTGCGACTAGGTTTTTAAGTAAAGATAATACTTGGGACGTGCCTTCTTATACTACTAATACAGATACTAACATAGGTGGTACTAATTTAATTTTAACCAACAACAGGACTTTAAACTTCTACTCTGATACTAGTGATAAGTCATTAACGTTTATTGGTGGTGATGCTAGTGGAACTAAAACTTTATTTAAGTTTGATACTGTAACAAATAAACCAAGACTTACACTTGGAGATACTGCATCAACTTATGAAGGTACTTTAGATATAAAAGGTAATGGTAGTAATAGAACTGGTAAAATAAACTTATACAATGCCGCTGGAACTAATTCTATAAATATTCAAGCTCCTACAACTTTTGGATCTGCTTCAGACATACCCTATGTGCTTCCAAACGCTCAAGGTGCAGCTAGTACATTTTTACAAAATAATGGTTCTGGCACTTTAACTTGGGCTGTACCTACAAACACAACTGACATAACTCTTACAACAACTGGCAGTTCAGGAGCTGCAACATGGAATGGAACTACATTAAATATACCTCAATACTCTGGAGGTGGTGGTAGTGGAGCTAGTCTAGGCTTTGCTCCATTAGAAATATACTCTGCTAACGGTGCTACTCAAGCAAGTTATATTTATTACATGGTTGCTGTTTGTGATGTAGATTTTACAGTTAATAAATGTAAAGTTGCTGTTACTTCAGGAACTGATCCAGTATATGTAACCGTATACTCTATGAATTATGGCAGCTTACAAACTAGTACGCTTACAAAGTTAGGTGCTTTAAATAACTCAGGATCAATTGCCGGTGTAAATGAACTTTCTCTAACTGAGACTGCTTTTTCACTAACAGCTGGCCAGACTATATGTATAGGAGTTAGTACTGCAAATTTACTGAGCGCTGGTGCAGGTATAAATAATACAGATTTAGGAGTAATGGCTACTAGTGGTGGAGGAAGTGCTCTTCCTGCTACCCCAGACTTTGAAGGCCTTGGAAGTGCTAACAAGAGACCTGCAATACATTTTTACGCATCATAAAATATTAAATAACCGAACTATCAAGTGATAGTATATAATAACCAACGTTTAACTTAAAACCAAATACAATGACGTTTTTATATACCCGCACTAACACGTGGAATAGTGCACCACAACCAAATGAAGAAACCATTAAGTACTGGAAACATATTTCAGAAAAGAAAAACTGGAGAATAGTACAATTACCTAATGGATTTTTACAAACCGAATATAAAGCTATCGACTCAGATGAATGGATCGATGTTACCAGAAGAGAAACAATAGCTGGAGCAGAACAAGCAATAGATGCTTCTATTGAACATTATGCTAAAAAGCTAGAGTTTACCAAAGGACCGAAAGTAGTTAAAACCTTCGAGTAATATTCAAACACAATTATATTAAATTAAATTAAATGCAAGAATTAAAGTTAGTTAAAAACCTGACTTTTGGCGATACAGCTAGGAGTCAGGTATTAACTGGGGTTGAAAAACTTACTAATGCAGTAGGCTCAACCTTAGGGGCAAGTGGAAAATGTGTTATACTAGAAGACGGTAATGGCGCACCACAAATAACAAAAGATGGAGTAACAGTTGCTAATAGCATTACTTTACAAGATCCATTAGAAAACATCGGAGCTACGCTAATTAAACAAGCAGCTCAAAGAACAGTATCAGATGCTGGTGACGGTACAACTACTGCAACAGTGTTAGCTAAAGCAATACTAGATCAAGCTAATGAGCATTCACTCTTAGACGATACTAGAGCTATGAAAGATGGTATTGAGTCAGGTGTTAAAAAAGTTATAAAATATTTAGAAAAAAAGTCCAGAAAAGTAACTGGCAAAAAAATAGACCAAGTAGCTACTATATCATCTAATAATGATAAAGAGTTGGGCAAGGTCATAGGAGAAGCATTCAAGTTAGTAGATGAGACAGGTGTTGTTATGATGGAAACAAACGAACAACCAGAAACTGTAGTTGAGTTAATAGAGGGTGTTCAATATGATAGAGCTCTTAAGAACAACCACTTTATTACCAACAAAGAAAAAGGAACGGCTGAACTTGAAAACCCTTTGGTTCTAATCGTGGAATCAGTAATACCCAACGTGAGGAAGATTCAGTCAGTCCTTGAATTTATTATAAAAAATGGTAAGAGTCTTCTTATTATTGCAGATGTTGACCCACAAGTAGTTTCCGCGCTTGCTATGAATAAAATGAAGGGTAATATAAAAGTCAACATTATAGATGCGCCAATATATGGAATCAGCAAAAAAGATGTATTATCAGATCTTTGTGCGGTCACTGGCGCTACACTTATTAATGAGGACCTTGGTGATGATATGGATATAATACAACCAGAACATTTAGGTGAATGTATTAAATCTGTTACTAATCACGAAGAAACAATACTACAAGTTGATTTAACTGATAATGTAGAAGTTAAAGATACTATTGCCTTATTAGAAAAGAATATAAAAGAAACTAAAAACCCTAATATTATAATTAGACTAGAGAAAAGATTAGCTAAATTAAAAGCTAAAGTTGCTACAGTTAAAGTTGGGGCAAATTCTGAGATAGAACTGAAAGAGAAGAGGGACAGGGTTGAAGATGCTATTTGTGCTACAAAAGCTGCGATTAAAGAAGGTATAGTACCAGGTGGTGGTATAGCTTTGTTAAATGCTAGTTTTAATTTGAAACCAACTTGTATAGGTGAGGAAGTATTATATCAAGCTATAAGAAAACCTTATGAATTAATATTAAAAAATGCAGGGGTTGAAGAATTAAAAAAGCTTGAAGAAGGTAAAGGATTAGATGTGGTTACAGGAAATACGGTGGATATGGTAAAAGCCGGAATTATAGATCCTTTGTTAGTTACTAAAAGTGCATTAACAAACGCAGCTTCAGTAGCTACAACTATATTATCAACTGATTGTGTTATTAACAATATTAGAGCATGAAGGCAGTAGGTAAATATATAGTTATTGAACCTATCAAAGAAGTTGATGTTCAAACAAAAGGTGGATTAATTCTAGCTGAAAAGCAAAGAGAAGATGTTAGGTATAGAAGAGCTAAGGTTGTAGAACCTGGCTCTGACGTATCTGTATTAGAAAAAGGTGACGAAGTTTATTACGACAGATCATCTGGATTTAATATTGAAATTAAAAAAGAAGAATATAAAGTTATTAAAGAACACGATGTAGTAGTTATTCTATGAGAAGACTAACATCTAGTGATTTAAAAGATTTAGGTTTACTTAAACATTATAGGATAATACGTAAATGGGCTTGTAAAACTAATAACTTAACAGATGCAGATTTAGAGCTACTAATTTACTTAGACGCTGTGGATATGTTTACTAAAGATGACTTTAAAAAAGGTACGTACTCATTTAGCTGGGATAACAGGCGCTGGAACAGATTATTGAAACAAGGGTGGATTATAGTGTGGAGGAAACGAAACCGCACCACTCAAAAATATCATATATATAAAGTATCCTTTAAGTGCAAACAGCTAATTAGTAGGATGTATCGTATAATGTTAGGCGAAGAAGACATGCCAACAACTAAATTAGAAAAAAGTAATAGATATAGTTACAAAGTAATAACAAAAGCAATAGATTATGCCAACAAAGACAAAATCAAATAATTCTGTTTCCCCAGCAAGAGCTATACCCCCTCAACTAATAGAACCATTAGCTAAAGGTTTAATAGGTGGAGTTGCAGGTGGAATGTCAGCTGGCATGGGTGAATTACAGCAAATTAAACAAGATTTTCAAGATCAAGGTTTTAAAGATCAAAAGTTTGGTAAAAAGTTAGGCATGTTAGCCAAAGGAGGGTTAAGAGCTTTTGGAGCTTATCAACAAGGTATGTTAGGTGGTGTGTCTAAAGGTTTGCTAGGAACTGACTTTGGTTTAGGCCAACAAGGTATGTTAGCTGATAATAACCCTCAAGGCGTAGCTCCTGTCCAAGTACCGGCACCTACAGAAAATATTGCACAAAATTCAAGTGCTGGGCCTAATCCAGTATTTAATCCAGCTAATGCTGGTACTATTCAAAACGTAATGGGTCCAACAGACACTTACGGATCTTTATTTACATAAAACAAAAAATATGCCAAGTTACGGAGAAAAACAAAAGCCATGTGGTGTTGCTCTACAAAAAGAAAAGCCTGTTATAGGAAAAAGAGTTATGACATCTAAAGATAACACTATAACTAATAGTTTAGTTATTGATAACGTTGTCTATAAAGGCAACCCAGCTTTAGAAGCTCAGAAATAATGGGTTTAGAAGACTTGAAGTTATACTGTTTAAATATAACTTCAGCTACGGTTGTTGGTCTTGGATGGCTAGAGCCGATACTTTCTATAATGTTATTACTTACAACATTAGGATATACTGCTCATAAGTGGTATTTATTAAAGAATAAAAAATGAGATTAATAAAAGAAATTATTATACATTGCTCTGCAACTAGAGAAGGTCAAGATATATCAGTTGATACTATAAGAGAGTGGCACGTTGATGGAAGAGGTTGGTCTGATATTGGTTATCATTTTTATATTGACATTAATGGTAAGATATGGAAAGGAAGAGATATAGATAGATCAGGGGCTCATTGCAAGAATCACAATCGTAATTCTATAGGAATTTGCTATTGCGGAGGCGTAGAAACTGATGGTAAGACACCTAAAGATACTAGAACACCAAAACAAAAAGAAGGTCTGATACATGTGCTTAAAACACTTAAAGCTATGCATCCAGAAGCTATTATTTATTCACACAATGAGTTTGCTAATAAAGCTTGTCCAAGTTTTGATGCAACTTCAGAGTATAAAGATTTATAAAATGAACAAGTACGATAAAGATATGATGCATGAAAGAGAATTAATCTATGATGCAAAAAAAGAAATACACAAAGAAGATATTGCTAAGAAAAAATCTATGCATCCAGGAACGCATAAGATTCTAAAACATATGAAATAGTGAAATCAAGAGGTCTAGGCGACACGATTGAAAAGTTTACTACTGCAACTGGTATAAAAAGATTAGCAGATAAAATACCAGGAGGTTGTGGCTGCGACGAGCGTAAACAATGGTTTAATAATAACTTTCCATATAATATGAACAAGTAATGGCTAAGAAATTTCCAGAAATAAAAGAAAAAAACGAAGGTAAGTTTACTGCATGGGTTAAGAAAAATATGCCTGGTAAATCTACTTGCGCGGCTGCTAGTAAGATAATGAGGAGTAAAGACAATTATAAGCCAGCTGTAGTTAAGATGGCTAACTATGCTAATAACTTTGGTTGTAAGAAAAAATAATGGCATTTAAAATAGAAGCTCCTTATAAATTTAACCACGTACCTGTATACAGAACTTTAGATGAAGATGGTGTATTAGGTATAGCTACTAAAAACGGAGCAATACGAATCAACAAGGATATAACTGATCCTGCACAGTTAAAAAGTGTTGTGGCTCATGAGTTGGTTCATTATGATCAAATGATGCCTAAGAGTAACGATACTGGTAGATTTGGTTATGATAATGAACATATGTTTTTTAAGCCTAAAGGTAGCTCTAAAACTATAACTACTAAAAGAAGTGAAAAAGTAGATGGTGCTCATTATTTAGCTCATGAAAAAGAAGCTTCTAATCCTAAAGTACAAAAGAAAATTAAAAACAAATATAATGAGTTATAGTAAAGATCATTCAAGAAAAAATCCGCTAGCACCTAGTAGAATGTATGGTATGAATTCTTCAGCTAATACAAACACAACTCCAATAGACAGTGAACCTGTTGTAACTAAAGAAAAAGTTGCTAGAGATGGTGAAACAGGAATTTTAACAACTACTAAAACAAAACCAAGAAAATCTAAATTACCTTTAGTAGGCATGGAAGAAGCTTACGATAGAGCTTTGAAATTAGGTTATAGAGATGAAAATGAAAGTTTTGAAGACTATGTGGTTAGAGCAAATAAGTTTAACGAAGGAGAAGTAACAGAAAAGTTTACGCCTGAAATAACAACAATGAAGTCTAGAGGAATAAAGAAAATCGATTTACCTGAATCTGATTTACATATGCAAACAATTCCTTTTATAAATGAAATTCCAGAAGAAGATGTTTTTGAAGAACCAGAAGATGATCCTGAAAAAATTCCATTTAAATTACCGTTTGAATTAAAAGGTCCTAAAATTAATTTTAATTTAAGAAACAGACAACCAAAACCTAAAATTCTTAAAAAAGGAAAATTTATGAAAGCTAATAAAAGTCAAAGAAGAAAAACAAAAAGAAAATTTAGCGGTAGATTGTTTGGATGAAATTTTCTAAAACTGGTTATTTAAGAAATAGTCCTGATGTTAACAAACAAGTTAATTATATTGAGGGAGGTAATATAACAATGAAAGGTGTTGACTTTCCTGTACTAGCTATACCAAGTTCTGGTAAAGCTAAAATAATGCAACCAGGTAATGATTATGAATTTCCTAATGCTAAGTGGGTGAAAGAAATTAAATTAAAATGAGCGAAAAGAAAACATTTAAAGAAACTAAAATAGGTGCATTTTTAGCTAACAAAGCGCCTAAAGTATTAGCAGCTATAGGTGATGTGTTACCTGATCAAGGTGGATTAGGCGTAGTAAAAAATATTATATCAAGTGATACTAAGATTAAAGCTGTAGATAAAGAAGAAGCTATGAGACTTATAGAGCTAGATGTGCAAGAGTTAAAAGAAATATCTAGCAGATGGAGAGCTGATATGAAATCAGACTCATGGCTTTCAAAAAATACTAGACCTTTAGCTTTGGTGTTTTTAACTGCATCAGCCGTGTTGATGATGGCTGTAGATTCATTTCATTTACAATTTGACGTAGATGAATCATGGATAAACTTATTAAAAACTTTACTGGTTACAGTATATGTAGCATACTTTGGATCTAGAGGTGCTGAAAAAATTACAAAAATAAATAAATAAATAAAATGGCAATAAGAGGATTAGAAGGTACGCAAAACGCAGAACCAAGAGTTTTTGCTCACGATGCTTTAGACTTAAAACCAGGTAACTACACTCTAGGTGATAGAATACCTAATACTGATAGTATAGGCGTAGCTTTATACATTGGAGTAGGTATGGATATAACTGTTACTATGGAAGGCGGCTCAACACCTGTGTTATTCAAAGGTGTTACAGCTGGTTCATTCTTACCGGTTTTGGTTACTAAGATAAACGCTTCTAGCGCTACGTTAGATGCCGCAGGTGGAGAGATAATAGCTTTATACTAGTATAGTATGTTTATGGGACTGGGGATGCCGATCCCCGATTTATCAAATAAACCAGGACCGGGTAGACCAGGATGGGGACCGTTAGGCTCTTATGACTTTCAGTTTGAAGTAACTGGTGCTGTAACTATAGAAGCTTTTCCAAATACCGCTGGACAATCTTTTACTATTAAATGGCAGGATGGGACTACAGCTCAAACGACTGGAAGTTCTACTATAAATAGTCCTGCTGGCGCCGGTATTATTTCTATAAATAATGAGCTTGATAACACTTATGCTGATGAGTTTAAAATTGTTAGTGGGCAAACAAATGTAACTAAAGTTGTATCTTGGGGTAATAATGCTTGGAGCGATGTATTTGAAGCTTTTAAAGATTGTGTAAACTTAACAGATATAAGCACAACATCATTTTTAGCTTCTGGACAAGGGCCAAACACTGGCCAAGGTACTTATATGGAAAGTATGTTTGAAGGATGTACTTCGTTATTAGAAGTAGATATTAGAAATTGGAATTTAGAAAATGGTGTTAGTTGGAGATATAATGGTCCATTTATTAATTTAGCTAATCTTGAAAAGTTAGATGCAACAGGTTTAAAAATACAATTTAAAGATAATGCATCTTATAGTTATAATGCTTTTACTGGTATAGGAACTAACGTAGCTACAGGTTGTGAATTTAAATTATCAGGTTTAGATCTTTCTACTAGTCCTTCTAATTACGTTTACCTTGGGTTTTTTAGTAGTAACAAATTTAAAGATGGATCAAATTTATCTAATATCAAATGGCCAACTGGTTTATCAAACCCTAGCGGTGACTATGCGTTAGGAAGAACCATGTTTAACAGCTCTACAATATTAGGTACATTAAATTGTTCTGATTGGACAACTTGGAATTCTAGAAACTCACCATCATTTGGTAGTGTTAATATTTCATTAACTTCTCAAGATGGTTCTAAGGTAAATCTTTCAAATTTAAATCTTTCAGGCACTTGGCAGTTTTATAATATGTTTAACAACTGTAGATTATATGAGGTAATAGGGTTAAACACTTGGACAGCAACAGCTGGTGGGGCAAACCTAAGAGCTATGTTTAAAGATGCTAAGTTAATGAGAATAAATCCAAATGATAATTTCTCTTCTGCATTTACTTCTAGTTTAAATCCTACATACAATATTACTGGTAATTTATACACCAATCAAAGAAGAGGTTTCTATGAGACGTGCTTTAATATGGGTAGCTTATTACTAGATTCTGAAGCAGGAGCACCGCCTAGTTTTGCAAATGTAGATTTCACAGATTCTACTTTAGCAAATCAATCAATTTTTTATAGATTTGGTTATGGTGCTAAATTAACTAATACACCAGATCTAACCACAGCAGCTTTTGCTAGTTCTGTTCCAATTGGTTTTAATAACATATTTGAAAGAGGTGCCACAATAACTGATACCAACAATCACTTTGTATTAAACAATCAAAACCTAAAAATATCTGCAATTTACCAAGCTTTTTGGGGTACTAATATAAGAAAAATTACTATTGGTGACAATGTAGACATGTCGGCTATTACTAGTTTTGACTTCATGTTTTATACATCTGGCTTACCAGTTAATAGTATATTCTTACCTTCAAACGCAGACTATAGCTCTTTAGCTACTATTGCTAGTAATTTAAATTATTTTATGGGTGGTAACGCAACTGGCGCTTTATCAACTTGTCAAGTAGATACATTTATTAGAAGAAACAGAGCTACTAACTCCAATACTAATGTTAATGCTAATTTAGAATCTAACAAAATAACAGCTGTGCCTAGTGTTGCTAGAGCAGATGCAGATTATTTAGTTAATAATCAAGGTTGGACTATAAATGTAGGTTCTCCAGATACTCCTTTACCATTTGCTTATGCAAGTTATGCTGTAGATCCAACAGGTATAACAACTATTTCACCTACTACAACGCCTCCGGCAGGTTCTGTATTTACAGCAACTAATAGTTTAAGTATTAATTCTTCTACAGGTGTTATAACAATAGGTTCATTTAGAGGTGGTTCTACAATTAGATGTACATATCCTGATGGTTGTTACAATGAAGTTGTTATGTTAATACAAGTTCCATTTACAATGAGAACTAAAATACCAGCAGGTAGTTCAAGCTTTATACTATCCCCTCAAATGTCAGATGGTGAATGCTTTATAGACTGGGGCGACACTAATTCTGAAACTTTAACTGGAAGTACAACCCACTCTTATGCTACATCTGGAAGTGACCAAGAATATGATATAAAGCTTTTTGATTCCCCTAGTGGTTCTAAGTTTACAGGCTTTGCGTCTGCACTCGGTGATGAGGAAGCTTCATATGAAAAAACTATATTAAAATGGGGAGATATAGAATGGCAAAATAACCAATGGTTTGGAACAAATACAAGAGGTGCTTATAGAGTTAGAATAGGCGCGCCTAGTGGAGTTGATCATAAACCTAACTTATCTCAAGTAACAAGTTTATATAGAATGTTTGGTACATCTGAACCTGATGATACTGATATTGGAACCGGCTTTTTTGAAGATACTAATGATAATCTAGAACACTGGGACGTTAGTACTATTACTAATATGTCCTATATGTTTAGGAACCCTGACCCGGTTACTACTAAAGATGATGGAAATCCAAATACTCTAAAATGTTCAAACTGGGATGTTAGTAATGTTACAAACTTTAACAACTTTATGAGTGGTTATTCAGGAGCCGTTAGAGGAAGCTGGAACACTAAAACCAATATTGAGATGACTAATTGGAACACGTCTGGTGCTACTGATATGTCTTATATGTTTTGGCAACATCAACAAAATAAATTAGGTATTGAAAATTTTAGAACAGAAAATGTAACAAATTTAAGTCATTTTTATGGAGGTGGAACTTGGAATGCTAAAACAAAAATGTACAATAGCGTTCTTAGATGGGATGTAAGTAATGTAGAAGATTTTAGTAGTGCTTCTATAGTTGTTGGCACAAATGAAACAAATGTTAATGCTAATTTTCCTAACAACTGGAGATTCTCAACTGATGCTAGTAAGAATTTAAATTTTTACAATTTTTGTGGTGGTGATTATATGAGACTTGGCGCTGGGCCTTACTATTTAACAGATCTTCAAGCTTTTGCTACTAAAACAATAAATGAAACTTTTTATGGAGGCACTTCTTATACAGCGTGGAACATGGATAATGCTTCTAGTATTAGTAATTTTGGAGGTAGTACTTTTAGAGGAACTCCACCACTTGGCTTGTTTAGAAATTACAATATAGCTGACTGGAACATAACGTCTAAATGTACTAGTTTTTCTAATCTTTGGGTTTCTGGTAGAGCAGCGGGTGGAGCGGCGATACCTTTTGACCAAAATTTAAGTGGTTGGAATGTCACGAGTATAACAGGTGATCAAGGTTACTTTATGAGAGGTCAAGAAAATACTCCTCTTAATCCTGTAAACATGTCTACATCTAACTATGACGCTACTTTAGTAGGTTGGGGAGCTTTAGCTGCTAGTGTTAATTCAGGGGTTACTGTTAATTTTGGAACTAGTAAATACTCACCTGGAAACGCCTTAGCTGTTTCAAGAGGTAATGTTAGTAATCCAGCAGGTATACCTTCAGGGCAAATGTTTGTTTATGACGCAAACGTAGTTCTTAAAGATTTAACTAGTGTTGGCGATATAGTTCAGCTTATGAACGGTGGTAGCTCTTATGGGGAATTTGCTAAAATAACAGGTTACTTATCTACTGATGATAGAGTTGCTTTTGTAGATGTATTAGGTGGTGCTAGTTTCCCAGTTAATTGGCCAGGAATAACTTGGCAGTATCAAATTTATGACTCAGATGCCGCTAAAGGAAGATATGCTTTACTAGAAGCCGGTTGGACTATAACAGATGGTGGTGTTGATATACCATTTGAATCTGCTGAAATAGAAATAGAATTAGCACCAGGCGAAGAGGCTATGTCACTTATCACGCTTGGTCTTAATACTAAGATTGACTGGGGTGATGGCAACGGCTTTGTTAACAACCCATCTACTGGGCAGCCATATACAGGGACTTACGCTTTTTTCACTTACCCAACAGTAGCAGCTGGAACTACAGATATATACAGAATAAAAGTAAGAGAAAACGAAACTGAAACATTTAGTGGTTGGAGATTTGGTTTTGGTTACCAGTATGGAAGCGCTTATTCAGGAGGGTACAGAGTTAGAAAAATAATAACTTGGGGAAGTCATAAAACTCAAAATTATAGTCAAGCTTTCCAAGGAGCTGACTTAAATAAAGCAGGTTTTACTAACACACTTCCTGTTGACGCTAATGGTAAAATTGCTAAACCTACTTGGATAACTAGTATTACTAGCTTTAGCCAGGCTTTTAAACAGGCTAACTTACCTGCTAATGCAGACTTTTCTAATTGGGCTACTGGTTTAGCTGCTACAAACTTGAATTCAATGTTCACCGGAAATACCAACTTTATTGGAACTGGATTAGCTAATTGGAACGTAACTAAAGTAACTAACATTAATAGTTTTTTATCAAGCACAGCTTTTAACTCAGATATATCTGGTTGGGATCTTCAAAGCTGTACAACCGCTTCAAGCTTGTTTGCTAATACACCTTTTAATCACTCTAGTATATCTAACTTAAACTTACATAATATTACTAACATTGCTAGTATGTTTGAAGGTTGCACTGCACTTAACCAAGATGTTAATACTAAAGTTGTAGGAAGTGGTGCTAGTGCTTATTTAGCTTGGGACACTGACCCTGTGACAGAGATGTATGGTTGCTTTAAAGGTTGTAATAATTTTAACTACTCAATAGGTAAATGGAACATTGGTCAACTAAGTCAAAGTTATGGATTAGCTTCTTTCTTTGCTTATGTAGCTACTAATGTAACTGGTGGTTATACTCATGATTTATTAACAAAAGATGTTACAGTTGGAGCTGGTACTCCAGTTGCTAAAACATATGTAGCCTGGGATGTTGGTCAAGTTAATGGCTTTGGTATTTCATCACAAGCTTATACAACTACACTTGGTATGTTCTATTATAGTAATTTTAATGGAGATATATCAAATTGGGATATGAGCGGTTTAGGTGCTCAAGGTGGTCCTGTTTATTCTGCAGCCGGTCAATGGGGTAGAGTTTTCCAAAATGCTACTTTATTTAATCAAGATATAAGTAGTAAAACAATTACAAATGTAAGTGGTAAAGGTACGTATACAGCTTGGGACATGAGTAACTGGACTGCAGGTAGATATGTATTCTACAACTCTAGTTCATTTAATCAGAATCTTGGTAATTGGCCTTTAAGTACAACCGACACATCTAGTGGTGATATGTTAGGTTTCTTTGGTTATTCTAATATGTCAACAGCTAACTATACAGATACTTTTTCTGGTTGGGCTAATACTGCTAGATCTAATAGTGGTTTTCCAAAAAATAAAGGTTTTGGAAGACAATATAATAGAACTTTTGACACTACAAGAACTAATGGCATTACAGCGTTTACTGTAAACACTGCTGGTAGAGCTAGAAGTTATTTAACTTTAGATGTTCAAGTATCTAGCGGTTCTTCAGACGTTAATGGAGTTTACTATTATGATTATTCAAATAGTAAATGGGTTAAAGAGGCTGATGCGAATGCTACAATAGAATGGAATGAGGAGGAGTCATCTTGGGAGTTGAAGTTTGAAGGAGAAATTCAGCATGCTGGAAGCGGTGGAAGTCAAGCGGCTGGTCCTGAAAGTTCAACATCTTGGTCAGGTGGAATATCAGTAGTTGATTCAAGTTTAGGATGGTCAATATCTAATGATACAATAACAACTTAATTATGATAAATATAATATCAGCAACACAAGATACTTGGTGGATAACTTATAATAGTGATAAATCTGTTATACACTATGGGAGTGCACTAACTGGAACATCTGCAAGTAGTGGCCAACCCTTAAACGATCCTTTTTATTATAATGAGGCAGATTGGGTGGTTAGACTAGCAGAACTAGGTATTAATCCTTTTGAAGAAAATAACGAAGAAGATGAGTAGTATAGCTTTTCCAAACCCTCCTTTGTATTGGATTACATGGGAAGACAACACTGAAACAACTGTTCAAGGATATGGGCTTGTGACAACTGAAGAAAGGTTAGATACTATAAATCACTTAACTAGCTATGTAGATGAAGTTGTATGGAAAAGTGTTTTATTGCAGCATGGTATTGATCCAGATCCAGACGAAGAAGAAGAATAAATGTAAAAAAGTATTATGAGTGGTAATATTCCTATAGACAACCCTGCTATCAGAACTTATTGGATAGCTTATGAAAACTCAATGAAGGAAGTAGTTGAAGGTTACGGCTTTGTAGATCCTCATCAAAAGCTTTTGTCTAAATGGTTTATTGATGAAACTATAGACGAAGACGAGTGGTTAGCTGAGCTAAAGGAGCATGGCATAACACCTGATCCAGTACCAGATCCACCAGAGTAAAATAAATATAATTAAATTAAATCAAATGAAAATTAAAGAAGAAGAATTAAAATTAATTCAAGAGCAACAAGCAAAGCTTAATGAATTGGTTCATAACATCGGTTTATTAGAAAGCCAAAAGCATGGTTTATTACACGATATAGCCGGTATTAATAAAGAAATAGAAGACTATAAAGAAACATTAGAAAACGAATATGGTCCTGTAGAGATTAACCTAGAAGATGGTACTTATACTAAGATAGAAAAAGATGTCGAAAGTAATAAGGAAGATTAGTATAGGTTCTGACTATAAGAACGATGCAATGCATTATTCAACTGGTCAGGAAGTATATGGCGGACACATAATTAGTGATATTCTTTTTGAAGATAAAGACCAATCATATAATATTTTTATAACTAAAAATAATGAAGTCTTACCTTGGAAAAAGTTTAACTCTAATATGTCAATATCTGTAGAATATGATCTTAAGTATTGATGCAGAGTTTATACTATTTCATTGTTAAACCACTAGAAGAAAGGTATGACAATATACGAAGAGTTGATGGTAATAACCTTATTATCAATACTAGCATTGAAAACCATAGATTTATTAGTAAAAAAGCTGTAGTAGTTTCAACACCTGCAGCTTATACTACTAAAATAAATGTAGGAGATGAATTATATATTCATCATAATATATTTAGAAGATGGTACGATCAAAAAGATAGAGAACGTAATAGTTCAACTTATTTTAAAGATGACCTTTACTTTGTTTCACCAGTTCAAATCTATATGTATAATTTAAAACCACATTTAGATTATTGTTTTGTAAAACCACTTAAAAACCAAAACTTATTAGAGAACAGGAAAGAACAACCTAATGTTGGTATAGTGAAATATACTAATAACGCCTTAGAAGCTGTAGGAATCACTCCTGGAACACTTATTACGTTTACACCTAGCTCTGAATTTGAGTTTATTATAGAAGGTGAACGACTTTATTGTATGAAATCAAATGATATAGCTTTAACGCATGAATACCAAGGAAACGAAGAAGAAAATAATCCAAGCTGGGCAAAAAGCAATTGAGGAGTTAATTAAGGTAGCAAAAGAAAAGATCGTAGACTCAGACGATGATGTAAGCGCTGATAGATTAAAGAATGCTGCCGCAACTAAAAAGTTAGCTATAATGGATGCTTTTGAAATATTAACTAGAATACAAGAGGAAGAGGATATGCTAAATAATAAACCTAAAGAAAAAGTTGAAAAAACTTTTAAAGGTTTTGCAGAAGGGAGAAGTAAATGAGTTATAATCAAACTCTTTGGAAAGAAATTAAGGACGTTGTAAATCCTAAGATATTAGCTAAAAACAACAGGTTTAAAAAATGGGAGTATGGCTATAACCCTGATTATGATTTTATAGTAATAAGTAAAACAGGTAAAATTGGACAGATCATTGAAATACAGAATCTCAGGATTGCTTTACCAGCAACAGATGAACCGTTTAAACGAAGCGAAAATAAAGCAGAACAATATTGGGAAAAACAAGAATACCCAAAAGAATTAAATAGAATTAAAAGTAGGTTTGATTGGGAGGAATACCCATCAGATTTTAAAGAAGAGTGGTATGACTATATCGACGAAGAATTCAAAAGAAGAGAAAATGGTTATTGGTTTTACAATAACGGCGTGGTTACTTACGTTACTGGTACTCATTACATGTACCTCCAATGGTCAAAAATTGATATTGGAGCACCAGACTTTAGAGAAGCAAATAGACTCTTCTTTATATTTTGGGAAGCATGTAAAGCAGATACAAGGTGCTACGGAATGTGTTACCTTAAAAACAGACGATCTGGATTCTCTTTTATGTCAAGCGCAGAACTTGTTAACCAAGCTACAATATCTTCCGACTCTAGATTCGGTATATTGTCCAAGTCTGGTGCAGATGCCAAAAAAATGTTTACGGATAAGGTTGTACCCATATCAGTTAACTACCCGTTCTTTTTTAAACCCATTCAAGATGGTATGGACCGGCCAAAAACTGAACTGGCTTATAGAGTTCCAGCATCTAAACTTACTAGAAGAAAGCTTGAGTCGAATGAACAGCTTAGAGAACTAGACGGACTTGATACAACTATTGACTGGAAAAATACTGGTGATAACTCTTATGATGGTGAAAAGTTAAAACTATTAGCTCATGATGAAAGTGGTAAATGGGAAAGACCTGATAATATATTAAATAACTGGAGGGTTACAAAAACTACATTACGTCTTGGTTCTAGAATCGTAGGTAAATGTATGATGGGCTCAACTTCAAATTCTTTAGACAAAGGTGGAAACAATTTTAAAAAACTATACTACAATTCAGACGCTACAAAAAGAAATAGAAACGGACAAACATCTTCTGGACTCTATAGCTTGTTCATTCCTATGGAGTGGAACTATGAGGGATTCATCGATACTTATGGATTACCTGTCTTCATTAGAGGCAAAGCTCCAGTCAAAGGAGTTGATGGTTTTGAAATTACAACAGGAGTTATTGAACATTGGGAAAACGAAGTTGACGGACTTAAAAGCGATCAAGACAGTTTAAACGAATATTATAGACAGTTTCCAAGAACTGAAGCTCATGCTTTTAGAGATCAAACAAAAGAAAGTTTATTTAACTTAATTAAAATATATGAACAAATAGATTTTAACGATGAGTTTAATAATAAAGCAAATGTAACTAGAGGTAAGTTTATATGGCAGGGTGGTATTAAAGATACTATAGTTCAATTTGTACCTGACAATAACGGTAGATTCAATATTAGCTGGGTACCACCTAGCAACTTACAAAATAAAATTATAATAAAAAATGGTGTTAAATATCCTGCTAACGAACATATTGGAGCTTTTGGCTGTGACAGTTACGATATTAGCGGTACTGTTGATGGTAAAGGCTCTAATGGAGCTTTACACGGACTAACTAAATTTTCTATGGAAGATGCGCCACCTAATCATTTCTTTTTAGAATATATAGCTAGGCCTGAAACGTCTGAAATGTTTTTTGAAGAAGTTTTAATGTCATTAGTATTTTATAGTATGCCAATATTAGTTGAAAACAATAGACCTAGACTATTATATTATTTACGCAGAAGAGGTTATAGAGGGTTCAGTATGAATAGACCTGACAAAGTATGGAATAGGTTATCAGTTACAGAAAAAGAAATAGGTGGAATACCTAACTCAAGTGAAGACATTAAGCAAGCACATGCAGCTGCAATAGAAGCTTACATAGAAAACTATGTTGGTATAACTAACGATGGTTTTGGTACAATGTATCATCAAAAAACATTACAAGATTGGTCTAAGTTTAACATAAACAACAGAACAAAGTATGATGCTACTATTAGTTCAGGTCTAGCTATAATGGCTTGTAATAAAAATAATTATAGACCAAATGCAATTAAAAATAAACAACCATTAAATTTAAGTTTTACAAAATATGATAATGATGGTTTTGTTTCAAAAATACAAAAATAAATGATAGAAACTAGTTATGGAAGTTCATTTCCGGATCAGGTAGTACCTGATGCAGTTAAAGCGTCTTATGACTATGGATTAAAAGTAGGGCAAGCAATAGAAGGTGAATGGTTTAGTGGTACTAGAACAGGAGCTGGAGGATATAGATTTGCTACTAACTACAATAACTTCCATCAATTAAGATTATATGCTAGAGGAGAGCAATCTGTTCAAAAATACAAAGATGAACTATCTATAAATGGTGACTTATCTTATTTAAACTTAGACTGGACACCTGTTCCTATTATTTCTAAATTTGTAGATATTGTAGTAAATGGAATGTCACAAAGAAACTATGATATTAAAGCTTATGCTCAAGATCCTTCATCTACTGGAAAAAGATCTGCTTATGTTCAAGGCTTAATGAAAGATATTTATGCTAGAGAATATATAGCTAAAGCAAAAGCTCAACTAGGTTTAGATGTTTCAACTGGTGGTGGTAAAACAAACATGCCAACAAATCCTGATGAGGTCTCTGTTTACATGCAGCTTAATTATAAACAAGGTATTGAAATAGCTCAAGAAGAAGCTATTAACTATGTTCTAGATTATAACAAATACGATTTAGTTAGAAGAAGATTAAATTATGATTTAACTGTTTTAGGTATTGCTTGCTCAAAAACTGAATTTAATTTACAAGAAGGTGTTGGTGTAGCGTATGTTGATCCTGCTAATTTAGTTTATTCATATACTGAAGATCCAAATTTTGAAGATTTATGGTATGTAGGTGAAGTAAAAGGATTAAGTATGGCTGAACTCAAGAAGCAGTTTCCAATGCTTACACCTGAAGAATTAAAAGAAATAGAAAAATACCCTGGTAATTCCAATTACAGAAACGACTGGAACGGTAGATACTTTGATGATAAGATACAGGTTATGTATTTTGAATATAAAACATATACTAATCAAGTATTTAAAATTAAAGAAAATCCAAACGGTTTAGAAAAAGCTTTAGAAAAAACAGACACTTTTAATCCACCAGAAGAAGTTAATTTCAGCAAAGCATTTAGATCAATAGAAGTACTATATACTGGCGTAAAAATATTAGGGCACCCTAAATTACTTAAGTGGCAAATGTCTGAAAATATGACAAGGCCAACTGCTGATACTACTAGAGTAAACATGAATTACAATATATGTGCTCCTAGAATGTATAAGGGACGTATAGATTCATTAGTTAATCGTATAACAGGTTTTGCTGATATGATTCAATTAACGCATCTTAAACTGCAACAGGTGTTATCAAGAGTAGTTCCTGACGGCGTTTACATGGATGTAGATGGATTAGCTGAGGTAGATTTAGGTAATGGTACTACATATAATCCTCAAGAAGCTTTAAACATGTATTTTCAAACTGGTTCTATTGTTGGTAGATCATTTACCCAAGATGGTGATATGAACCCAGGTAAAGTTCCTATTCAAGAGTTACAGAGTGGTAATGGTGGAGCTAAAATACAAAGCCTTATACAAACTTATCAATATTACTTACAACTTATAAGAGATGTAACCGGATTAAATGAGGCTAGAGATGCTAGTAATCCTGATAAAAACTCTTTAGTAGGTTTACAAAAAATAGCAGCTGCTAATTCTAATACAGCAACTAGACACATACTTCAAGCTAGTTTATACTTAACACTTAAGAACTGTGAAAATATATCACTAAGAATAGGTGATGCTTTAATGTTTCCATTAACCAGATCAGCTTTACAAACCAGTATAACTAAATTTAATGTATCTACACTAACTGAGCTTATGGATAAGAATATATACGATTTTGGTATATTTTTAGATCTTGAGCCAGACGATGAAGAAAAAGCTAAATTAGAAGAAAATATACAAATAGCTTTAAAAACTGGTGGCATTGATTTAGAAGACGCTATTGATATTAGAGAAGTTAAAAATTTAACATTAGCTAATCAGTTATTAAAACAACGTAGACAGCAAAAGCAAGCGGCTGAACAAGCTATGAAGCTACAGCAAATACAAGCTCAAGCACAAGCACAAGCTGAAGCAGCTGAAAAACAAGCATTAGCTGAAACACAAAAACAACAAATACTTACAGAACAAAAAGTACAGTTTGAACAAGCTAGAGTACAGTTTGATGTTGAAAAATATAAGCAAGAAGCTGAAGTTAAAATAATGCTTATGAGCCAACAACACAAGTTTGATTTAGAATTAAAACAAATGGAAGTTGACGGTATGAAAACAAAAGAAAAAGAGATTGAAGATCGTAAAGATGAAAGAGTGCGTATTGAAGGTACTCAACAATCTCAACTAATAGACCAAAGACAAAACGACTTATTACCAACAAGCTTTGAAACTAGCGCAACTGAAAAAGATCAGCCAACACCTAGTGAAGAGCCTATGCCAATGCTCAATCCTTTTGGAATGGGTTAATTATTAATTATTATATTATATTATGTCAGAAAAAGAAGAAGTAAAAGAGGCTCCTGATGGAACCTTAGAACAAGGTGACTTTAAAATGAAAAAGAAACCTAAAAAATTAGTTAAAACAGAACCTACTACAAAAGTAGATTTAACTAAAAAAGAAGAGAAAACAGAACAACCTGAAGAAACTAAAGAAATTGTACAAGAAATTGTAGAAGAAAAGGTTGAAGAAAAAGTAGAAGCTAAGGAAGAGCCGGTTAAAGAAGAAGAGTTTACTGTTATAAATGAAGTAACAGAAGAAGAAGCTCCTAAAGAAAAACCAGTTGTAACAACACCTGAACCAGTAGTTGAAAAAGTAGATTTACCTGAAAATGTAGAAAAACTTGTTGACTTTATGAAAGAAACTGGAGGTACAATAGAAGACTATACTAGACTAAGTAGAGACTATACTAATGTTGATGAAGATGTTTTACTTAGAGAATACTACAAACAGACTAAACCTCACTTAGACAGGGAAGAAGTAGATTTTATATTAGAAGATAAATTTTACTTTGATCCTGAGGAAGCTGAGGAACGTGAGCAAAAGAAGAAGAAACTTGCTTACAAGGAAGAAATTGCAAAAGCCAAAAACTTTTTGGAGGAAACGAAAAAGAAGTATTACGACGAGATCAAGTTGAGACCGGGCGTTACTCAAGAACAACAAAAGGCAATGGACTTTTTCAATAGATATAACAAAGAACAAGAGGTAGCAAAGCAAAGTCATGAGAGCTTTAAGACTGCAACTAAAGATTATTTTACTAATGATTTCAAAGGTTTTGATTTCGAGGTTGGTGAAAAAAAATTTAGATATGGTGTTAAAGATGCTAATGAAGTTGCCGAGGCGCAATCTGATCTAACAACATTTATTAAGAAGTTCTTAAACGAAGATGGTACAGTTAATGATCCAGGTGCATACCACAAAGCTATATATGGAGCTAGAAACATCGACACTATTGCCTCTCATTTTTATGAGCAAGGTAAAAGCGACGCTGTAAAAGATATTACTGCTAAATCAAAAAATATAAGCAAAGATGCTAGAACAGAAGTTCCAGGTGATGTTTATTTAAATGGTTTTAAAGTAAGAGCTATTTCTGGTGATACAAGTTCTAAGTTAAAAATAAATAAAATAAAAAAATAAAACTTAAAACTAAAATATAAAATGGGATTTTTAGACAATTCTGCAGGTGGCGGAGCATTTCCACCATCAATTGTCCCTATGCCGAAACAACAAGCTGTGGTTGATAACTATATCAATTTTCACGATGCTAACTTTTCGACTTGGACACAACAATATCTACCTGAGCTTTACGAAGCTGAAGTAGAAAGATACGGAAACAGAACTTTATCTGCTTTCTTGAGAATGGTAGGCGCTGAAATGCCTATGACATCTGATCAAGTAATTTGGTCTGAGCAAAATAGATTACACATTGCTTATGAAGGTGTAACTAGAGCTGGTGATGTTTTAACTATAACAGGTAACCAAGCTGTAAGATTAAACCAAACTATCGTTGTAGCTGACGGCTTTACCACTGTAAAAGCTTTAGTTGTTGATGTAAATGGTTTAGCTATTACTGCTGTACCTTACGAAGCTGCTAGTTTAACTGCTGCTAACTTAGGAACCACTGGTTTAAAAATGTTTGTTTATGGTTCAGAATTTGCAAAAGGAACTAGCCAAATGGTTGGATCTATTGAGCCTACTCCAGAAACTTTTTCAAACAACCCAGTTATTATTAAAGATAAATTTGAAGTATCAGGTTCTGATGCTGCTCAAATTGGTTGGATTGAAGTTGCTACTGAAGACGGAACGTCAGGTTACATGTGGTATCTAAAAGCTGAGTCTGAAACAAGACTAAGATTTGAAGATTACTTAGAAATGACTTGTGTTGAAGGTGTAAAAGCTGCTGCTGCATCTGGTGTTGCAACTGCTGATTATGCTACTACTTATGCTGACACTCAATTTACATTAAATAATGCTGGTACTGCTGGAGTTGCTCCAATAGGTACTCAAGGTTTATTTGATGCTATTGAGACAAGAGGTAATGTATGGCAAAATTTTGCTGGTGCTGCTGCTCCTGGAGCTGGTGCATTAGGTGATTTTGATGCTATTCTTAAGCAACTTGACAAGCAAGGAGCTATTGAAGAAAACATGTTATTCTTAAACAGAGCTACTGCTTTGGATTTTGATGATATGATTGCTGCTATGGCTGGCGGAGGTTATGCTGGTACACAAGCTGCTTCTTACGGTTTATTTGACAATGAGTCAGAAATGGCACTTAACTTTGGTTTTTCAGGATTTAGAAGAGGTTCTTATGACTTCTACAAAACTGACTGGAAATACTTAAACGATGCTACTACTAGAGGTTTAACATCTGATATTGATGGTGTTATGGTTCCTGCTGGTACCACTACTGTTTATGATCAAATGTTAGGATCAAACATTAGACGTCCTTTCTTACACGTAAGATATAGAGCTTCTCAAACTGATGACAGACGATATAAAAACTGGATCACAGGTTCTGTGGGTGGTGCTTATACTTCTGCTCTTGATGCTATGGAAGTACACTTCTTATCTGAAAGATGTTTAGTTACTCAAGCTGCGAATAACTTCGTATTGTTTAAGTCAACTATATAATTATTAACATTTAAAAGATAAAGAAATGGGATATGTAAAATTAAAAAAAGCTGGTAGCGAATATGATTTGTTACCTGCTGAAAACGTAGGTTCAATAAAACTAGGAAGTTCTGCTGATGTAGAAATAATAGTTAAATATGTACCTAGTGGAACTGTAACAATAGTTCCTACCGCTTCTTCTGATTTTGTTCAAGGAGACGTTGACAAGATTACTGACGCTATAAATAAAATAAATGGTGCTGCTGGCCCTGGTATTTATCCAGATGCTCTTAGCCAAAATGTTTTATCGGTAACTGTATCTTAAAAAACAATAATAAGATCCCGCTTCGGCGGGGTCTTTTTTAATTATTATATTATATTATATTATGGAAACAAAAGAAAAGAAAAAGCCTGTGGCTAAAGCCCCAGCAACTCCTGAAGTAAAAAAAGATACTTGGGAATACAAAGATAGAACTTATTTTTTAAAAGGTTCAAAAGAGCCTTTAACATTTAAAATTCCTTCAAGACACACTCCTAGACATCCAATGTTTTGGTTTGATCCTGTAAAAGGTTACAATAGAGAGTTAAGATATGCAACTAATCAAAAGTCTGTATTTGTTGACGAACAACAAGGGCCAGTTACTTTAGAGCATATTGTTTTTGAAGATGGAACATTATATGTGCCAAAAGAAAAAGTTCAATTACAAAAACTATTATCTATATATCATCCAGCTAAAGGAAAAGTTTATAATGAATTTGATAAGAAAGCTGTAGCTGTTGATGAATTAGACATGATAGAGTTTGAAATTAAAGCATTAAATGCTGCTTCAGTAATGGATATTGAACAAGCAGAGGCAATATTAAGAGTTGAAAATGGTTCAGCTGTATCTGGTTTAAGTTCTAAAGAACTAAAAAGAGATATATTAATATTTGCTAAAAGAAACCCTAAATTGTTTTTAGACTTATCAGAAGATGAAAATGTAGTACTTAGAAACTTTGCTATTAACGCAACTGAGTCAGGTATTATTAAATTGTCTCAAGATCAAAGAACATTTACTTGGGGTACTAACGGTAGGAAATTAATGACAGTTCCTTTTGATGAGAACCCATATTCAGCAATGGCTGCTTGGTTTCAAACAGATGAAGGACTTGAAGTCTATAAGTCTATCGATAAAAAACTTAAATAACAAGTGATTATAAATAAGGGTGGTTTTATCGCCGCCCTTTTTTTTTAAAAATATTAAAATGGCAATAAACGTAAATGAAGTTTATAAAACGGTTTTATTAATATTAAACAAGGAGCAAAGAGGATATATAACTCCTGATGAATTTAATAAAACAGGTACACAGGTTCAGTTGGAAATATTTGAAAAGTATTTTGAAGACTTGAATCAGAATTTACGTATACGTCAAGATGAAACAGAATATGCAGATAGAGTTAAAAATGTAGATGATAAAATATCTATATTTAAAACTCAAGGCAATTGCACTTGGGATGGCGCTAATAAACTTTTTACTACCCCTACAGACTTACATAGAATAGGTACTGTTATATATAAAGACTCTACAGAAGTTGAAAGAGTACAACGAAATGATCTTTTATACTTAAAACTTTCACCTTTAACAAAGCCATCTGTTTCATTTCCTGTATATTCATACGAGGATAAACTAACTACTACTCCAGATCCAAAAATATACGTAGAGCCTAGCTCAATACAGTCAGATATTTCAGTAACATATATAAAAAAACCTAGTAATGTGAGATTTGGATACTCAGTAGGTTCTTTAGGTCAGTACATATACGACAGTAACCTGTATGTTCCAACAGGACTTCTACTAGTAAACAACAACTTATTTAATTTTTTAACTACTAATTTTGTGGCAACATCCAGCCAACCAACTAATGTTTCTTGGTCTGGATTAACTACATCTTCAAATGGTATTACTTATGAGGGCAACGGTACTGGGTTAAAGTTCACAATGACTATGAGTAATACTGGTATTATAACAGGTTTAAATGTGAATGAGCCTGGAACTGGATTTGCCGCTGGTGATACACTAACTTTTAACTCAACCGTGTTTCAAGCAGGTGGTGGTGGCGGTGGTGGTACTAATGCTGTTATTACGCTTGCTTCTAATAGCTTATATAACGGAACCACGTATGGATCAACTAACTTTGAAATAGATGACACTGATCAAACAGAAGTTATACTAAACATACTTAAGTATTCAGGTATAGTTATAAGAGATCCACAAATAATAAATTCAGCACAGCAAATGGCTATGGCAGAAGATCAAAATGAAAAATCTTAATAAATGGGACTAATTACAGAAACTAACGAAGAATATTATGCTGGCGAAAAAGTATTTTTAGTGCCCACTAATACTACTTCATTTGCTACAACTTTTAATACGGAGTTAACTTTAGATTCACCTACTGGAGATAGTAATTTTCTATTTGAAATAAGTACTGACTCAGGTGCTACATATAATAAATACTCTACATTATATCCTGCTGGTGTTATATCTTTAAGCAATGATAATAAAACAATTGATGTAAGCGTTCCTGTAACTGGCGCGGCTGGAACTATAGCTAAAATAACATTAAAAATAGGTGCTGTTGAAAGCAACTATGGTGGTTATCAATATGTAAAACTAAATGATATTATAAATACTTTTATAGCAACTTACGTTGGCACAGGTAAATTAATACCAAGTGTTAAAAGAACTGATGTAATATTTCATGCTAAAAGAGGGTTGCAAGAGTTTAGCTATGACACGTTAAAAAGTATTAAATCACAAGAGGTTTCTATAACTCCTAGCTTATCTATGATAATACCACAAGATTATGTTAATTATGTAAGGCTGTCTTGGACCGATGCTTATGGTATTAAACATATTATTTATCCATCAGATAACTTAACTATAAAACCTACTGATGTTCCACTTCAAACAGTTAATGGAGATTTTATACAAGACAAATACGGCACTAACACTCAAGGCACTTCCGACACTTCAAGAAAATGGAATAATTTAAACCAAAAAAGATTAAGTGGTGGTTTTGATGCTTATCAAAATGGAATTGAAAACTACTATGGCGATAGCTATATGTTTGGTCCTCAGCAATTAGGTATGAGGTATGGAGCTTTACCTGAAACAACTCAAGTAAATGGTTATTTTACTATGAATCCAGCAAGAGGTACTATATCTTTTTCTAGTGATATGAATGGTAGGACAGTTGTTTTAGAATACATATCAGATGGCTTGGCTTATGACACTGATTCTAAGGTGCCTAAGATGGCCGAGGAGGCAATGTATATGCACATAGCGTATTCTATATTAGCTGGAAGATCTGGAGTCCAAGAGTACGTTGTTCAAAGATTTAAAAAAGATAGAAGAGCACAGCTAAGAAACGCTAAAATAAGATTATCAGATATTAAGCTAGATCAAATAGTTAGAATAATGAGAAATAAATCTAAACAGATTAAACATTAATATGGCTCAAATAAAAAATACTTTTGTAAAGTCTAAAATGAACCGAGATATGGACGCTAGGTTAATACCTAACGGTGAGTATCGAGAAGGTAGAAATATAAATATTAGCAAGTCTGAGGGGTCTGACGTTGGGGCATTAGAAAATGTAAAAGGAAACGCTAGTGTTTTACCAGGTTTCATAAACAGGCTAAATGCAACATTAACGCCTAATGAAAAGCCATTAGAGATAATAGGTATGTTCACTCATGAAGATAGCTCTTCTATATACATGTTTTTAACTACTTTTACTGACGCTTCAAAAAACCAATTAGATAATCACGCTTCAACTTTTAACTCTCATTGTTATATAACCAGAACAAGGTATAATGGGGTTTTAACACTGCCTCCTGAAAACAGGTTTGAAAGTACTATTTTAGTTGAAGGTAGTTTTTTAAACTTATCTAAAACACACCCTATTTTAGGTTTCAACATAATAGAAGACGTTATGTTTTGGACTGATAATAGAAACCAGCCAAGAAAATTAAACATTGAAAAAGCAGCTGGTAATTCTTTTTTAAACCCTTCTAAAAGATATTACTACAATGAAGACCAAATATCTGTAGCTAAGTATTTTCCATTTAAATCAATGTCTTTAACAAAGCAAGTTAATGCAACTGACTTTGAATCTACAGTTAAAACTACAACTACAGAATGGCTACCAGTATCCTTAATTGCTCCTTTAAAACTCATATATGATAATGGTAATGAAAGGGTTTTAGAATTTAATAATGCAGCTGCTAACCCACCTGTTGGTGATGCTGTTTGGACAGGGCCTGATGGAAGTGATAACCAAATAGATAATTTTTTTAAGAAAACTTCTGGAGCTACTTACCCAGTTGTGAGAATTAAAAACATATCAAAACCCGGTGTTAAAGATTATTATATATACCAAAGTTATGGACAAACAGTAGAAGTTGCTGAAAATAAAGGAAACCTAACAACAGTTGCTTCTGTACCTACTGACTGGGCGGATCCTGGAGATTTTATTGTTTTTCAACTAGCAAATCCAGAATATGATGCTACTTTTAACGGTGATAGAGAGTTTTTAAAAGATAAATTTCCTAGATTTAGTTATAGATTTAAATATATTGATAACGAGTATTCATTAATGGCTCCGTTTACTCAACCTGTTTTTGTTCCAGCTCAATATGGTAGTTTCACCTATGGTGATGAGGATATATCTGGTCAAACAACTGAATTAGGGTTTTTTGAAAATAGAGCATCTGAAATAGGATTAGTTATAAATTTACCATATTATCCTGGTGTTAATTATAACGGTGCAGTACCTTATATCGATGGTGAGCTACAAAGAGAGCTGCATGTAAAAGAAATAGAAATATTATTTAAATCTTCTAATGATAATAATATTTACTCAATAGAAAGTATTGACATAGAAAAAGGTGCTAGTGATAGTAATTTAGTTTTACCTCAAGGAACTACTTCTGGTCGTAGAAATCAATTTATATATTACTATAAAGGAGCAAAGCCTTATAAAGTTTTACCCGAGTCAGATGTTACTAGAGTTAATGATATTGTGCCAGTAAAAGCTTATTCACAAGAAACTTCAGGCAATAGAATAATGTATGGTAACTATGTGGACAACCACGCTCTTCCACCTGACTTATACTATGATGCTACTAGCTCTAATAAAGTTGGAACTTTTTCACCAATGTATGATGTCAACGCAAATCCGCCTATAGCTTCAAACTTAAATAATAAAATAAAAGAATATTACAACGCTAGTTTGAAACAAGGTAGAACTTACCAAGTAGGTGTGGTTCTTTCGGATAGATATGGAAGACAATCTACAGTTATGATTTCAAGTTCAACAGAACCATTTGGAGATGGGACTAGAGATAGGTCAACAGTTTACGCGCCTTACGACAACACAGGCGCAACTGATGTTTTAGGATTTTTTGGTAACTCTTTAAAAGTAGATTTTTACCAACCAATACCTGATATTAGCGGTAAAGATTCATATTACGCTTTAAATTATCCAGGTTTATATAATGAATACTTAAGACCAAACGGTTGGTATAGTTATAAAATAGTAGTAAAACAACAAGAGCAAGAATATTATAATGTGTTTACACCTGGCAGCATGTCGGGAAACGTAATATACGTTAATGATTATACTAAACTTAATTACAGTAACACGTGGGGAACTGCTAACTTATCTTTATTTGGTGATAATATAAATAAAATACCTAGAGATATGACTAATGTCGGTCCTACTGACAGAATATATGGTAGTAAAGAGTCTTTGTATTTTAGAGTTGTTCAACCTAATTACGAATATTCAGCTACGCCGCCTTTAACGGTTGATGTTAATAGATGGAACTCTAGACAAACACAATTACCTTTATTTGACTCTCCAGTTGTATCAATACAACCATTTTTAGATATGGGTAAATGGACTACACAAAAAGGAGCTGTAGCTACTGCACCTTCTGCATCTGATCCAGCTGTTTTAAATTACATAAATAGCATATCTTATCCAGGTGGTTATCGAGATTCAAGTACTAACGTTTATGTTGGTGGAACTGTTGATCCTTTAGTTAAATCAGATAATAACCCTTTTGTTGCCACTGTTGATAATTCTAAAAATACTGATAGAGTGGGATTTTTTAACACTCAGCAAACTAGTACTTCATCAACAGATATAGCGGAATTTTCAAAATCTTTAATAATTGCAGAAACTAAACCTAAAAACTCAGATTTAGAACTTTATTGGGAAACCTCAACATCTGGTTTAATAAGTGAATTAAATGCTTCTGTAATAACAGGTGGTAGCTTAACTGCTCCTGAAGATGTAACTACATTTAGTTTTAGAGGTTCTGAAAATGTTGTTTATGATGGGTCTACTATTGATAAAAGCTTATTAGCTTCAAATTTACAAATAGTTACTAGAGCGGGTAGTATTACTTCAAACCCTGATAGTGAAATAACATTGCAAAGTGTTTTTAGCATTAATGAATTTGATCAAGAAAGTAATATTAGCGACATTTTTATATTAACCAAAGATACTTCTAGTTCAGTGCCAACCTATAATATTAAGCTAAATCAATCGCTTCCAGCTGGCGCTTCTGGTTACGTTCCTAATAGTGGTTTATTTTTTGATACTGATTTTCCAGGTAATTGGGGTAATATGGAATTTAAGTTTACTTTTAAACTTAGAATAGGAACTGAAGAAACTACAACTGTTGTTAAAGAAAATAACTTTTTTAGTAATTTTGCACCTAGTTTAGGCAGCACTACAAGTCCATCTCCAGAGCCACCTGGCACAGGCTCCAACACTACAGCTTGGGACAATAGCGTAGATGATGGTTGGGCTTTTAGTATAAAAGGTGAAGAACCAGATGCTGGCCAAACAACTTTAGATTTTGTTAAGCAATACCCTATGTGGAATAAATGGGGAGGTTATTGGAGAAATAACCAAACAGCTTACAACAACATTAGTAGACGAAATCAATATTGGTTTTCAAATAAAAATGGTGGCACTACTAGCTATCCTGTAGTTGCAACACCAATATTTCCTAGCAGCGGAACTTCTGCTTCTAATTTTACATGGCACAATGGCAGCGGTTGGAACGAAAGTGGAGCTGAGCTTTACATAAAAAAAGTTGAATGTGCGGTGTTTGAAAAAGGTGGACAACTTAAATCAAATTATTACGATTGGGAGCAAATGTATACTATAAGAGAAGCTGATCCAAGTGTTTCTGAAGCTTCAATAGATCCTGATCAAAACCCAAATTGGAAAGTAGGGTATGTAAGAAATTTAGGTAGTGACGGGTTAAATAAATATACTAATACCACAACAGCTATGCGAACTCTATATGCTGAACTACCCTGGAAAATAGGATTTATAAATGCTGATAGTCCAGAATATGATTTAAACTTAAGTGGGGGTTATTTTAACAGTAATTACTATTTATATGCTAATCCAAATTTTCCACCGTTTGAATGGTTTGGATCTGTTAAAAATAATAACAGTTTTGATCCAGAAGGAGATTTATTTGGTGGTGAATTTTGTGGTAATAAAATAACAATAAGTGTTAGAGAAACTTTTCAAGGAGGTTTAGTTTCAACTGATGAAATAGTAGTTTATACAAAACTTTATAGATAATGGCGGCTAGTATAGAAATATCTTATTTTAATTGTTTTTGGGCTAAAAAAACAAATAATCAATTTACAGCAAGTCAATGGAGCACCGCTGGTCACGGTAGTATTTCTCAAATACCTAATTGGCCTGGGTTACCTTATAAAAAATACGATGCTACTAGCACTTCTACCAGGTATTTAAACTACGCCACAGCGGTAAATACTAGTGCAACTTTAGAGCAAAGACCTGATATTGTTTTAGCTACTAACTACCCTAATCCTCAATCAGCTAGTTTAAACTGGATAATTGAAGAGTCTAGAATAAAAGGAGCTTTTAACGCGCCTTCAACTGATTATGGTGTAAAAGCTTATTTGTTAGATGAAGAATATACAGCTGTTACTAGAAAAAATAATATAATATACTCTGGGTTATTTAATTCTAAAACAAATGTTAATGAAACAAATGTTTTTTCATCTGCTCAAAGTATAACTTTTGCGGCTCCTGAACAATACGGATCCATACAAAAGCTATATAGTGAAGATACTAAGCTTATAATATTTCAAGAAAATAAAGTCAGTAGATCCATGGTTAACAAAAACATTATATATACTTCCGAAGGAAGAAGTGCTAATGTTGGTACACAAAATATGGTTTTAGGGGAAATAACTCCATTTGTAGGTGAATATGGTATTAGTAACAATCCGCTTTCTTTTGCTCAGTTTGGTAGAAGAAAATATTTTACTGATAAAAACAGGAATGTAGTATTAAGATTATCAGATAATGGGTTAACGCCAATAAGTGATTATGGCATGGCTGATTTCTTTAGAGATAAATTATCTGACATAGATGACAATGTTTATCAAGAAAAAATTACAAGAACCTTAGATGGCGTTCAAGTACCTAGCTGGCCGTACTTGCCACAGCAGCCAGTTACACCTGGGCAACCTTATATAGGTATTAATAATCCAGGTGGACCTGTTGATTTTACAAATATACCTATTGGATCTTTAGTTATTATAAATGGTGTAGACACAGGTTGTTATGTTAGAAATGTTGATTTATCTAGTGGTCACGTGCAGTTAACTGATTTAGTTCCTTTAGATATTTCTTCAGGTGCTACTGTTGATTTTGTAACATACGTTAAAGATAAGGTAATTGGAGCTTATGATGTTTACACAGACAACTACATGATAAGCTTACAAAAAAGAGATGGTGATTATAATACTTTAGTTTTTGATGAAAAAGTATTAGGTTGGGTTACTTTTTATGATTATAAACCTTATAATGCGAAAAGTTTATTTGATAGATTTTATACTACTAACCAGACAAACTTGTGGGTTCACAATGCTGACTCATCACTAAGAAACAGTTTTTATGGGTCTGAATCATTACAATCATCTATAGAATTTATATTTAACGCACAGCCAAATATTGTTAAAACTTTTAAAACTGTTAATTACGAAGGATCTAGCGGTTGGCAAGTTGAAAAAATGGAATCAGACCCAACGGGTCCTACTAATCTTGGTGGAGTACTAAATAACTCTGATACAATAGACAATATAAAAAGCTACGAAGAAGGAGCTTATGTAGAAGATGGTATAACTTACAACGCTGGATTTTACTTAAAAGAAAATAGATACGTAGCTAACGTTATAAACAATTCACCTGCTGCGCCTGGTGAGATAATAATAGGTGCTGAGGCTAGTGGTATTAAAGGATATTTTACAACTGTTAAATTAACAACAGATACAACTACAGACTTTGGTGGTTCAAAAGAATTATTTGCCGTAGGATCTGAGTATGTCATGTCATCTTATTAAAATTAAAATATGGGTTTATTAAACAACAATAATCATAGAAGAAATAAAAGAGCTAATTTAAGAAAGCAAGAAGGTACAGTACCAATTACCGGTAGTAATACTGCAGGTATAGATTTTAGTGGTGGTGGTGGATTTAGCTTTGGATCATATAATCCTAATGCCGGTAATGCTCCTCAAATAACAGTTGACTCTAATCAAGTGTCTACACCTATTTTAAGTGCTGCTAATAATCCAACACAATCAGCCCAAACTTCTCTTTCTGGTAGTGGTGGTAATATGATGGGCTATATGCAATTAGCTGCAGCTGCTACACCTATGGTTATGGGTTTTATACAAAGTAATAAACAAAGAAAGCTTGCTAATGATCTTGAAACAAAAAGATTAGCTAAAGAAGAAGATGTTCAAAAGTTAATGGCTAATAGAGCTGAAATTAGAAATCCTTACGCTAATTTAGCGGTAGCTACTGAAGCTGCAGAGTTCGAAGCTCAACAAGCAGATCAATCACTTGCTAATACTTTAGACGCTATGCAAGCTGGAGGTTTTGGAGCAGGTGGTGCTACTGCATTAGCTAGAGAAGCCGCAAAAGCTAAACAAGGTATCTCAGCTGACATACAAAAACAAGAAGCTACGAATCAAAGATTGTTTGCTCAAGGTGAACAGATAAGGCAACAAGCGGGAATAGATAAAGAACTTGATACCATCAACTTTGAAATAGGTAATTTAGATAGATTAGAGCAAAAAGAAATGGATGCTAGATCAGCTCAAATGTCCACGGCACAAGCAGGTGTTGGTGGTACAATGCAAATGGCACAAAGCATTATGTCTAATCCAGAGGCAATGAAATCTATATCTGGATTATTTGGAGGTTAAAAAATATATATTATGGCAACAAGAAGATCAGGCGGAAGAATAAGTAAAAGAGCAATTATAAGAGATCCTAGAGGCGCACAAGCTGCTAAGTTTACTAAAGACATAGCTGATAAAGGCTCTAAGCTCTATGATCAAGCTACAAAAGCTTCATTAGCTAAAAAGTTAGGCGTGAAAATGCTTACTAAAGAAGCATTAGCTGAGTCACAGGCATATAGAGATATAGCTAAAGACATAGCTAAAGTGAATCCTAGTTTAGATAAACAGATAATAGCTGAAATAGAGAATAATGCTAGATTAATTAGTGATGCTTATATGAAGGCTTATAGTCCTGATGGAACACCTGAAGATATGATAGCTTTTCAAACTTTAGATAATAACTTAACAGGCCAACTAAATGATTTGACTATGACTATAGGGGCTATGGATGCTGACTTAGAAGCTTATGATTTAGCTAAAGAAGAAGGTAGATTAATAGGCACTTATGATGACGATGAAGATTTGTTTAAGTATGGAATAACAAATGGTGATTCTGATGTTTTGTTATCTAAAAACAAAGATGGCAAGTATCAAATAACAGGTAAAAATCCAAAAGGTTCTAGTTTATCATCTTTACTTGGTAAAAATGAACACACTATAGTTATAGGTGATTATGCTGAAAATTTAAGAAAAAAAGGTACTAGCGGTTGGAAATCAATTAATCCAAACATGGAAGCTCAAACTATAGAATTTGGCAAGTCAATAGGTAATGCCTTAAAAGATAAAATAGATATTAAATACGACGGTATAAAAGGCAAAGAAATTCCAAATCCTGATTTTGACAAAACTCAACCATCTAGTGATGATAATCCCGAGTTTATAATTGCTCAAGAGTCTTTTACTTTCACGGACCCTGATAAAGCTAGAAAAGTTATAGCTGGTTATTTAAATACTAATATGGGTAATGGTTTTAGAAATTTAACAGGTAGTGGATCTGTCCCGAGCGAAGAAGAGTTGTGGGAGTTTTTAAAAAGAGAAGGAGTACTAAATGATACAGATCCTTGGGATAAATCAAAACAACCTAATTTAAACGATGCTTATACAGAATTTATAGTTAATGATATATTCCCAACAGGTAAATCAAATGTTTCTGTAGCTGGAAAAGGAAAGAAAGCACCTAGAGCAAACCCTTAAAAAATAAAATATAATATGCCAGGATATTCTGAAGAAATATACGATTTTATAGTCTCTCAAGATAGTTCATTTAAAGATGATAAATCTAAAGAAGATTTTAATAATGATATTAAAGATAAAGATTATTCAAATGAAATATTTTCATTTATAGTAAGTGCAGATAGCACTTTTAAAGATGATTATAATGAAGACTCTTTTTATGAAGCTGTATCTGGTGGATCAAAAAAACCAAAAGATAAAGAGGTTGTTAGTCAATTTGATGTGAAAGATGAAGATTTATTTGATGAACAAACAATTAATGATAAATTTAATCCATACATAGAAGCTTTAAGTAATCCTGATTATAGAAGTGAAAAAGTAACAGATGATAAATCTAGACTAGCAGAATTAGCAAAAATAGAGTCTGACAAGCAAGAGTTTTTACAACTAATAAATGATCCTGATTCTAAAGATAAAATAAAAGCAGCTCAACTTTTAGAAAATTTATCAGCTAAGATGGCGCCTAGTGAAGAAGAGGTTGATGCAAAAGTAAAACAACAAAAAGATGCTTTACAAAATACTAACTTAACTCAACAATCAGGAGGTAAGTTTGCTGGAACTTCTTTAATGTATGCATTAGCTGACAAAGATAATAACGCGGATTTGATAAATAGATCTTTACCTAATCAAAAAAATAAAGATAGTTGGAGTAAGATGGCTTATGATGCTCAAGCTAAAAAGTGGTTAAAAGATCCAAATGATTTAAGCTCTGGCTATAAAACTCAACCTGAAGGCACTAGTCTCAAAGGTAGAGACATGGGGCTTTGGAGTAAAAACGCAAAGAAAAAATCAAATGAAAAGTCAAATGCTTTTTACAGGCAATATGAGGACATGGTTAACGACATTACGGCTTCTGTTGGCTTAAGTGGTGTTACAAGTGATAAATCAAAAGCTGATGAAAATACTATATACCTTCCATCAATTGAGCAAGTAAAAGAAAATCCAGAAATTATTAATGATATTGTTTTAAGCCAAGAGTTAGTAGATAGAATAGGTAAAGACAATTCTTATGTTCAAATAGCTGCTGATAATTTAGATAAAAAAGAAAATAGAGATGAAATAGACAGGGTTTTATCAGAGTTTGAAGACAAAAAAGGAGTAGGCTTATGGAATGATATTGTTAATATTACAGCTAGTCAAATAACAGTTGGTAATAAACATGCATTAGAAAAAGCTTTTGGAAAAACAACAGATGAGTTGTTTGGAATAGAAGGAGAAAGTAGAGAGAAATACGAAAAGAATAAAAAAGATTTAAAAAGATTATTAGAGTTAAGTAAAGAAGGAGATGACTATAAAGCCTTGGGTATACTAAATAATATACAAAATCAAACAGCTGGGTTTCTTGCAGAAGAAAAAGTACTTAATGATTTAAAAAGAAAAATTGAATCTGATCCTAATGCTACTCAAGCAGATGTTGATGAATTTAACAATATAAAAAACCGTTTACTTTTAAGTCAAAAAAATATTCAAGCTGATATAAAATACCTAGGCGACATGCAGTTTGAAGGAGCTAATTCTCAAGAAATTATAGATAAAACACAAAAAACTTATAATTTTTTAGAAACTCAAGAAAATATATTAGCAAATAGTGGAGTAAGAATATTGACTGGCCTAGGCTCTTTAGCAACAGAATTAAACACCGTTAATGTATTAGAGCATGTTGGTATTAACCTTAAAAATGAAGACGGATCTATAAATCAAGAGTGGGTTGAGTGGGGTAATGATGTGCTAGGAGAAACAGGCGGAGCAATTCTTACAGCAAAAATAGTTAAAGAAGTAGCAGAAGATAACGCTACAGACGAGCTTTTGCAAAAGGCCTATAACTATGGTGAAGAATTATTAAACAGGAATAGACCACCTCAAAGATATGATGAAATAGAAGGAGTGGATCAAGCTATGAGATGGGGTGTCGATATGCTTACAGGGCAAATACTAAACACCGGTATGTCTATAGTTATACCAGGTGGTGGTGGATTACTTTTATCTTCACTAAGTGAATCTGGTAATCAGATGCATGAAATGAAAAAAAGAATAGAAGGTGAAAAGTGGAATGAAAAAGAAGTTAAATATATAAACGACTTTAAAAAAGAATTTGGTTTTAATCCTTTAGGTGAAGATGATACTTATAAGATAAAACCAGAAGATATAAATGCTTTGCAGTTTTATGGAACAGCTGGCATATACGGTATAGCGGAGTATGCTAGTGAAAGAATTACTTTAGGTAACTTTAAATTAGGTGCAAAAAACTTAAGAAAAGCTTTTGATTTAAGCAAAGGTGTTAAAAAAGGCATGCCTATTACAAATAAGATTAACCAAAGATGGATTAATTTAAGAGATGCTGGTAAAGACTTTGTTAAAGGTATTCCTGGTGAATCACTTGGTGAAGGAGCAGTTACTTTATCTCAAAATGCTGCTGAAATATATATATTAGGAAATAAAGATGTTTCCATGCTTGATGGTGTTGATGAATCTATGATGTCAGGTTTAGTAATGTCAGGAACAATGCAGTCACCTGGTTTACTTGCTCAAACTTATACTGCTTTTAGAGGTCCAGATGCTAACGCTAAAATAGCTAAGCGTGGTATGGAAATGCTTAATTTAAGTGATCAAATAGGTAGATTTGAAGCACAGTTAAAAGGATTAACTCCTCAAAGCGATAGTTATTCTGATATAGCTTCTGCTAAAAGACTGGCTGAAAATAGATTACATGACTTAGCACAACAACAACTTGATAGCCAAAGTGAAACAAGAAGAGATATAGTTTCTTATACTAAAACAGATAGACAAGCTTTAATTGATACTTACAACGCAGAGCATAAAGTAAGAGCAGAGATAGACAGAATAAACGATAATAAAGCTTTAGACCCTAAAGTAGCTGCTAAGCTAATAAATGAACAGCAAGTTAAACTAGTAGGTTTAGAAGCTTTTAAAAACTCTGTAGTAGGTAACGCAGAGTGGAACGCAGATAAAACTAGAGCTAGAAAGTTTTCAAACGCTTATAGAGCTAAAAACAATTTATTAGGCGAGGTTGAAATGATTGTTGGTAACAACAACAAAGAAGCATTACAAGCAGGTTTAGATTATGTAGACACTAGAACAGATTTAACAGCAGAAGAAAAGAACCAAGTTAAAGAGCAAATGAAAATGACTTTTGAAGACGCTAAGAAAGCTTCAAGAGGTGATTCTACTGTTAATGGTTTTGCTTTTGGTGATAACTTAACTGTTGAAACTACTTCACCTGATGGTACTAAAACTACTAAAAAGCTAGATCTTCCAATGACTTTTGCTTTAAATAGAAGTAACGCCACTGTTCAATCACATGAAGTTGGTCACCATACGTTGTTTAAAGAGTTTATGGAGAATAATCCTGATGCTGTTGGATTAGTTCAAGATCTTGAAAGTTACGTTAAAAAGAATTATGGTAAAGCTTATGAAGTATTTTTAGAAACAAAAGATCTTTATGGTGAATATGATTCACAAGGTAATTTAACTAATCCTACTCTAGTAGCTGAAGAAAAGCTAGCTAGGCTAAGTGACTTCATGAGACAAAATAATTTAGAAGCTGATAGAACTTTACATAATAAAATGTTTGGTAGATTTCAAAAGTTTAATGATGGGTCCGGTCAAATAAAAACTGGTAAAGATGTGTTTGACATGCTAACTAGTTACAATAAGTCTTTTGAAACTGGAGAGCTAAGTGGTCTAACTAAGTCAGTTGCAGAAGGTACAGCTAAAATAGCCCGTAAAAAGAAAGGTGTAGAAAAAGAAACTAAACCAGCTAAGCAGTCTTTAACTAGAGCTGAGCAGAACAAAGTTGAAGACGATCTTAATGATGCTCCAGGTGTTAGAGATAAAGATGGTAAATATACCATGACTAAAGCAGAGTGGAGAGCTGATAAAAATAGAGCTTTTAGTAAAGCATATAACATGCTAATGAAGGGTGATTTAGACGGCCTTATAATAGCTAAAATGGCTTCTGGTAAAGATATATATGGCGAAAGTAGAGAACAGTTCTTAAGTGATGCTAGAGACAAAATAGGACAACATATGCTTAACTTTGACCCACAAGGTAGAGATAGTTTATTTGGTTGGGTTAATTCTTATATAGGTAGAAAAGTTGGTGATGTAGCTAATAAAGCTAAAAGACAAAAAGAAAAGACACCAGGTAAAAAAATATCTACAGATCAAAAGCTAGGTGAAGAAGGTAGAACAGTTGCTGAAACTATTGAAGGTGATACAGCTAGTGATATAGAAGCTGCAGTTGATAGATCATTAAACGCTAAGAAAAAAGGTATTGATAATCTTAGAACTAGACTAGGTATTGAAAAAGGTGGCAAGATATATAACAAAGTAGTTGACTCTGTTAAAAAAGTATTTGGAGCTAAACTACCTGAGGTATCTAATAAGAATTTTAAAGAAGCACTTAAAAAAGATTTTAATACTTTATTATTTAAAGATATTAAAAACGATATAGGAACTAGAGCTAAGTATAAAGAGTTTATTGAAGGTAATATAACTTTTAAAGATGCAGATGG
>WLWE01000351.1_pt1 | contig 40839 bp, 57 predicted proteins | sample 6718301 | NCBI WGS metagenome assembly WLWE01 (sample SAMN12718691, study PRJNA515312) | sponge metagenome | isolation source: marine sponge | host: Mycale hentscheli | place: New Zealand: South Island, Marlborough, Capsize Point | collected 2003-05-01
AATTGTTAAATCCACGATGATTAAGGCTTATGTCAGTAATTACATTAATTTTGCCTCCTAGAGACTTCCATAATTTACAAAAACCATAATCTTCGCTTTCGTACTTTTTAGTTTCAGGGTTTACCTTACACTGAAAAATATCATAAAAATTGTCTCCCGCATCCATATAACCATCAATATCGTTTATATATTTTATATCGGGCCGCTCTTTAATTATTTTTTCTATACATTCCCTTTTAATAAGCATGAATCCCGTAGCTGCGTATTCGGCTTCTACAATAGGTTGGGCTCTAGCTTTCTTTAAGTTTTCAAGGTTAATTTCAGTAGAAAAGTCTCCCACAAGAGGTCTCCAGTTTTCAGGAATCCCGGTATGAGCCGCCATGTGTTGTACTTTTTGATTATTTATGTATTTCTTAGAATATACTCCAACCGTAACATCTTTATCCGCATCGATTAACCTAAGTACGTCATAGGCGCTAAAACTGATGTCAGTATCTACAAATAGCAAATGAGAGTAATCTTTTTCTAGCATGTGAGCTACTGAGGCATTCCGCGCTCTACTAATTAAGCTTTCAAACCATATAGACCGCATACCTAACTTAATATCTTTTTGCCTGCAAAGTAACATTAAGTTTATTGTGCTCATCATGTAGTCTGAGTGCACCATTCCAGTGAACCCAATTACAGGGTAGAATATATTTACTTTTTTATAATCCATTATTGACAGGCTTCACATGACTCAGGGTTAGCGATAGAACAAGCTGCTTTTTCTTCTTCAGTGTATTCTGTTGTTGTAGACTTCTCAACTTTAGATGCACCACGATTTCTTAGGTAATAAGTGGTTTTTAAACCCGCTTCCCACGCCGCCATATAAATATCATTCAAATATTTTAAACTAGTCCCTTTATTGTAAAGGTTGAAAGATATTCCTTGGTCAATCCACTTTTGTCGAGCAGCATTACATTCGATTAACTTAAACATGTCACGGTCAAAAGCAGTTTTATATTTTTCGCGATATTTTTCAGGAATGTCAAGTAGCATAACGTCACCGTCAACTTCCTTTATAGCTTCCGCTAATTGAGGACTCCATAGACCTTCTTTTTTCATATCGTTTACAAACTGCTCATTAACAACATAAAAGTTTCCGCTCTTACATTCATATACGAACATTACCGAGAAGTTCGGTTCGATACTCTGTTCCACACCGTTAATATAGCCAATAGTGGCAGTAGGAGCAATTGCCATAGTGTTACTATTTCTGATTCCATATTTTAAAATATGTTCTCTTACTTTTTTCCAATCAAGTTTTCCCCGCACAGGTGTCTTCGAAGATTTTTTTCTAAAATCTAGCAAGTTGTTATAGGTATCAATTGGGAGTTGACCTTTTTCCCATAATGAACCGGAGTAAGTTTTGTAACTACCTCTTTCTTTAGCTAGTTCGCTAGAAGATAGGATCGCGTTATAAGAAAAGAATTCTGTTAGCTCATCTATAAATTTTACAGCCTTATCTGAATCATACTGTATATCAAGGATTTGTAAAACGTCATGAGTTGCCATCATACCTAAGCCAATTGGCCGGTGTTGCATATTAGAATTCTTAGCTTCTTTAGTCGGGTAGAAATTTAAATCAATTACGTTGTCTAAAAGCCGAATTGCAGTTTTAATTGTAGACGCCAACAAGTCTTTGTCTAAACCATCGTTTTTAAGATGGTTTTTTAAGTTTACGCTTCCTAGATTACAGACAGCAGTTTCTCCAATCTCTATTTTTTCTCCGTCTTTATATTTTGAAGGTTTAGTATGTAATAGAATTTCTGTGCAAAGGTTACTTGAGTGGACTGTACCTTGGTGTTGATTACTGTATCTGATATTAGATGGGTCTTTAAAAGTGACCCAAGGATGGGATGTCTCAAATAATACCTTCAACATCTTTTTCCATAAAGCTTTAGCTTTTATTTTACGGAAATTTTTGAGCTCTCCAGATTCAGCTTTATTTACCATTTCTTCATAAACTGACCTAAAACGATCTCCGAAAGTTTCATGCAAGTCTTTTGAGTCTGAAGGGCAAAACATGTACCAATCACCATCCTCTTGAACTTTCTGCATAAAAAGATCAGGAACCCAAGACGCAGTATTCATGTCATGACACCTAAGTCTTTCGTCTCCTGTATTTCTGCGAAGATTCAAGAAGTCTTCAAAATCAAGATGCCACGGTTCTAAATAAGCACATCCAGCACCCGGCCTTTTACCGCCTTGGTTTACTGCGACAAGTGTGTCGTTGAGGATTTTGAGCCATGGCACAAGACCTCCAGAAATCCCGTTTGTGCCTTTGATATAAGCCCCAGAAGCACGAAAATTAGTAACGTCAAAGCCAAGACCTCCAGCGTACTTACTTTTTCTGGCTTCTTGCCAGACCCCTTCGAATATTCCGTCAATGCTGTCATCAAATGTATTTAGGTAACACGAACTTAGTTGAGAATGAGTAGTTCCACTATTAAACAATGTAGGAGTGGAAGGAGTGTATAATAAATTGCTAAACAAGTTATAGAACTCGATAGCTCTTTCTTCTTTATTTTCTTCATTTAAAGCTAGCCCCATTGCGATTCTCATCCAGAATGATTGGGGAGATTCAATTATTTTATTATTAGTGCGAATAAAATATCTATCTATTAAAATTTGGAGTCCTAAGTATTTAAATTTATTATCTCTTTCTGGATCGATAGCTTCTGATAATTTTTTAAGGTCGTATTCTAAGAGTTTTGGATTTAAAATCTCGTTTTTAACTAATTTTTTTACACCTTGAACAAAAGATTTTTTATACTGTAAATCAAAAGTATCAGAATCCACACTTTCCCTGAACACTTCTTTGTATAGAGCGTTTACAGCTAAAGCCGCGGCGACATTACTGTAATTAGGTTCTTTTTCTATTTTGGCACGAGCTGATAAAATTAAAGCTTCGTCAATTTCTTTGGTTGTAATCTTATCATAAAGTTGTAATTGAGCGTCAAGAATCACCTCACTGGCTGACACATTGTTTCCATCAATACCAGTGCAAGCTCGGTAAACGCATTTGTTTATTTTCTCAACGTCGAATTCTTCGAGTTTCCCATTTCTTTTCTTTACTTTTATTTCCATGTTTGTAGAAAAAAATACACCCTCAATCAGGTGTGCGATTTACTGTGTACTAAACGGGTTCAACCGTCAAGTTATTTTTCAACTATTTCTAGTTTCTCCTTTGTTTTTTTTTGAAGATTTTTCATATACTGTTTTGCATTTTGCAAACCTTCTTCAGTATGGGGGAAAGCTCCATAAGACCATTTTCTAGCTTCAGACTCTATTAAGTAATATTTTTTACTTTTTTTACTTTTTGGCATAAGAGTCGAGTGTTTTTATTATTTCTTCTTCTAGGTCTAAAATATTCTGCTCTAAAATATCTAATTGGTCATTCTCTAAAGAAATTCTTTTCATCAAAATTTGAACTTCTTTAGAATTTTTTATATTCTCATTAAGATAATCTTTTTCGCTAGTGAAAAAAGATTCTTCTTCTGTTTTATCTATTTCGTCAAAAATCTTTTCCGCTCTTTCTTCCCAAAATTGTATACTGTTACAAGAGACTTCTATTGAAGAAATTAATTTTTCTTTTTTTTCAAAGAGCGGCTCCAAAATGGAATCTAATTTATTCTTTTTTTTCATGAAGTTAACGTGTCCCTTACTAATCTTAATTTATTAGTCATAAAGCTATCACCTTGATTTTTAACTGGAGATTTACATTTAGCTTCCGCGTCTTGCCAAATTGATACTTCAATTAACTGATCTATTAAAGACACAACTTTTTTGTGAGTTGATTTAGTTAAAATAACGTCATCGCTCATTTAAGTAATCCTATTTAAAAATTAAAAATTTGTCAAATTCAATTTCTCCCCAAGTTGCTGCAGTAGAAGACTTTCGGTATTGGGAATGACATACGGCTAAACGCTGTTTTGGATCTTTAAATTCATCACTCATCGTAGGGCTTGCCATACAAGAGTTTATAAAGTCTTCTTTTTTCTGGTCTTTTTTAGGAGCAGGAAGCGGCATATAAGTAATTACACAAAAAAACCGGGCCTAAGCCCGGTTTGATAACCCTTTATTTAATTTTGATTTCTTTAGGTTTGTGTTTACTCTTTTTTTTGAATATTAGCCTGAATATCCCATTTTTCAAGGATGCATCAGCAGTAGCTGGGTCGGCTTTATCGGGAATATGATAAGTTTGTCCAAACTTAACCTCTTTTCCTCTTCTTGTGGTTTTACCTTGTAGGTTGAGGTGCCCAGCAGCTTCTATGTTGACTTTGACATCTTCCTTCGTGAAGCCGGGCATTTCTACCTCAAATATATAATTCCCGTCATCTTCAATAAAGATCGGGTCTAAAGTGTTTTGAATTTCAGTAAATAACGGCGTTGCAATATCCAGCAAGCCCCTTCCAAAGCTGTCATGTAAATACATAACTACCTTTTAGCAAAAGCCGTGCCAATGTGTCACATGCCTTTTTTACTAGGAAAAACGCTTACTGTTATTTTAAAAGATGGGCAATCGCGTCATAAAGTCTCATACGATAATGATCTTATATCGTACATTGACACTATGTCTATTTGAAGAGGATTTTCAATTTTAGAGATTTCAAAGTATTCTTCGTCTATTACTTTCTCTACTTTCCCATTCCATCCGCCATCTTTTACAACACGTACGTGAGAACCCACCATCTTAGAATTATAGGAAATAACTTCCTTTTGTGAATTTTGCATATCTATTCTCCGGAGCTGCCAAAGCCGCCCTCGCCTCGTTGCGAATCTTCGAGTGTTTTCATTTCATTCCACTTAACTTTAGTGTGGCATTTTTCTATTATGAGCTGAGCAATCCGATCTCCGGGTTTTATACTCAATTTGTTAGCTGATCCAAACATGGCTTCAAAAGTGTTTGGTCTTAAATTATACCCTTCAAAATTTAAGTTTATCAATAAAACTTTTATTTCTCCACGATAACCAGAATCTATCACTCCAGCCATAACATCTATACCTCTTTTACACGCTAAACCGCTTCTTGGGGCGATTCTTCCATAGAAACCTTGGGGAATTTCTACACAAATACCTGTAGATACCAGCTTGCGCTGAAAAGGTTCTAAGGTGATATGGTCAGTAGAAAACAAGTCATATCCTGCATCTGAAGAATTTGCTTGTGAGGGTACCTGTGCGTCCTCGTACAACTTCGAATAATTAATTTGCATTATGCAACAAAAAAATATTCTACGTGGCTTAACTCTCTAAATCAATAAAAAAAACGAATTTTCCCCCCCGAAGGACTCTGTTAATATTTTTTTCAAAAATCATTTAAAAGAAGTGTTGACATTTGATTTTAAAAAACTTACAACCGCCTTTCGCAGCATTGCCATCCTGTTGTTAAAAGGTGGATGGCCCCGTAATCTAGCGTCCGGCTCTGCTTCTGGAGACTTTGCACCCGGAGAAAACTTGGAAAGTAAAATTTTCAAGGAGTGTAGTTAAGGTGATGTCATATGGGTGGAAACTACCGCACACCCTAAAAAGACTAGCCGGGGAGTATTCTCAGGGAAAAGAAAGATTGCCGGTGTTTTAGTTAAGTCTTTTTTTAAAAGATACCGCTAAAACGGGGAAAGTCTCCGTTTCACTTCGACTTTCTAGGGAAAAGTTTATATATTATATATTATATTTAATGAATTATACGTTTAAGAACATAGGTATCTCTGGAGTAGCTGGTTCAGGTAAGAACACCTTAGCAGAAATAATAATTAAGTTCTTGGAGAGAATGGACATTCCGTGCCAAGAACTTTCTATTGCTAATAATCTTAAGAAAGAGTTGTCAACGGCTTCTAAGAAACTTTATGGAATAGATTCGTATTCATGTAGTCGTGAGGAGAAGGACATCATAAGACCTTTTTTAGTAGCTCATGGTGAAATAAAAAGAAAATTGTCTGAAGGAAAACACTGGACTAACCTTCTGACTAAAGAATTAGATAGTAAAAAAGTTAATATTATTACTGATGTTAGATATTCGGAATATAAAGATGACGAAGTGGACTGGTTAAAAAATGATGCTAATGGAGTATTAATTCATTTATCTAGATACGTAAGTAACTATAACGAAAGGACTTACATTAAAGCCCTTAACCAGTCAGAGAAAAAAAATGATCCGATTATGAGGCATAAAGCTGATTTCGCTTTAAGCTGGAATACTTACAAAGATAGTTCTCAACGAGTAGCTTCGACAGAAAAATTATTAAAGTGGATAAAACATTTATATGTTTGAAGACCACAAATTAGAGGATTACTTTTGTGATCCATTGCTGGCGTTTTGTGGTGTTGGGGCTAAGTTAAATTTAACTAACTCAACTATGAAAGCCTTCCATAAATTTAATTTTCATAGTTATGAAGCTACTTTTAGTTATGAAATTAAAATAACTTCTTTTGATAGTTTTTTATTCACTAATGTAAGTGAAAATCTAGATGATCCTGCGTATTTAGTAGAACTGTCAATCGTTTCAGAGGTATTCAGTCAAGATAAGTTTTTTGACGCTAATGTATTTTTGCAAAAAAATTTAGACGATTTAATAGAGTACTGTATAATGTTACCAAGGATGTTTAAAACTCATCATCGCTATTTACTGGATATGGAGAACTTCAAATCCTGTAAGTATGGGGACTTCAATAAAAAAGTTACTTTATGGAAAAGGGAATCTGGGATAAGTTAACTGACACACAGTTAGTAAATAACATAAAACTTACTAATTGTGAAAAAAGCTTAAATGAGCTAATTAATCGCCATTCAGGATTGTGCTTTAAAATAATGGCAAGATTTTCTAAAAGTTTTTATGCTAATAATTTAGATATAACAGAACTTTATAATGATAAAAATTTGATTATATGGAATTCTGCAAATAGTTTTAAAGCAGATAAAGGAGTTAAGTTCTCTACTTGGTTAGCTAATCAAATAAAATATAGCTGCCTTAACTGTTTGAATAAAAAAAGTAAAGACCGCTTAGTAACTACAGAAGATAAGTCTTTAGACGCATTAAAAGAGAAAAATCCTTTTTATAATCGTGTTGAAGTGCATTCAAGTAATAATTTATTTGAATTTACTGAAAATATTTTATCTCAACTTAAAGACCCTAGAATAAAAAAGATATTCTCATTAAGATACTCTAATATTGAAAAAAAACCATCTTGGTGCGTAATCGCCGATAAAATTAGCGTAAGCACTCAGACTGCTATAAATCTTCACAATAGAGGTATAGAAATTTTAAGAAAAAAAATAAAAAGCGAAAAAATGTTGGATAACGTATAAAAAAATGTTGACACGCGACTCCGACTGATATAATCTACAGACTCTTATGTCAAACGAACAGAAGAAAAACGACTGGCAAGAGCGCGAATTAGGCGCTCTATGGGTAAAGAAGAGCGATAAAGGCTCTCAATACATGACTGGACACATTGAACTTAAAGGAGCTAGCGGCAAAGTGCAGTTAGTCGTGTTCAAGAATCAAGGCAAGAAGAACGAAGATGGTACTTATACCAAGAATGAGAAGGCGCCAGCTTTCCGTATATTCCTGAGCGAGTCTCGGGAAGAGCGTGAAGCTAAGGCTACCGAACCTACTTCTACAGCTCCTGCACAAGAAGCAGCAGCAACTAATTCGTCTGACGACGAGATAATGTTCTAATGTCCGATTTTGCCTTACATCTCCCTATAAATGGTGTAAGCTTCGGTCAGGTTAGCACTGCCCTTCTGCGTGAATTTCACCAGAAGGGGGTGCAGCCTTCTATTTTTTCAATAGGGCAACCAGACTTAAGTAGCCAAGATTTACCTCAAGATTTTAACTCATGGTTACAGTCTTGTATTAATAAATCATTTGAGACTTACAACCGGAATACTCCTGTTTTTAAGTTATGGCATCTTAATCATGACAGTTTGACGTCTTATGCTAAAGATCAAACTTTGTTGACTTTTTACGAGCTTGATCACCCTACTTCAATTGAAGTAAACATAGCGAAAAATCAAAAGCGCCTTTTGGTAACATCTAAATACACCCAAGATATTCTTTCGTCTTATGGAGTTGAGAACTGTGGTGTTGTCCCCCTAGGATTTGATAAATACAATTTTAATAAAAAAGACTCTTCTTATTTAGAAGGTAAAATAGTCTTTAATTTGACTGGCAAGTTTGAAAAAAGAAAACACCACGCTAGAGTTATAAAGGCTTGGCTCAAAAAGTACGGAGACAATCCTAAGTATGTGCTACAATGCGCTATTGCTAATCCTTTTATTAAAGAAAACGATTTCAAAGCTTTGATAGCTCAAACACTAGAAGGTCGAAGTTACTTTAATATTAATTTTCTAGGTATGATGCAGAAAAATAGTTTATATAATGATTTTCTTAATTCTGCAAATATAGTAATTGGAATGTCTGGTGCAGAAGGTTGGGGTTTGCCAGAATTTCAGTCTGTAGCTTTAGGAAAACATTCAGTAATATTAAATGCCACAGCTTATAAAGAATGGGCTAATGAGAAAAATTCAGTATTGTTAGAACCTAGTGGAAAAATCGATTCGGAAGATGGAATGTTTTTCAAAAAAGGAGGCCACTTTAATCAAGGTCAAATATTTGATTTTAATGAGGATGAGTTTATAGATGGTTGTGAGAAAGCTATTAAACGTTACGAAGAATCTCCTGTAAATGAAGAAGGACTCAAGCTTCAAGAAGAATTCACCTACTCTAAAACTGTCGATTCAATTATTAACATAATGCAAAATGCCTGAATATATTTACGAACATCCAGAAACCGGCGAACAAGTTACCGTTCTTCAAAGTATACATGAAGAGCATGTTTATAATATTGATGGAACCGAGTACAATAGAGTTTATACTATTCCAAATGCTTCTATAGATACCCAAATAGACCCTCATTCGCAAAAAGATTTTCGTGAAAAAGCTAAAGGTTCTATAGGGGAGTTGTGGGATCAATCGGCTGAGGCTTCTTCAAAAAGGGAAGAGCGTCACGGTCAAGACCCAGTAAAGAAAAAATTCTTTGAGGATTATTCAAAGAGTCGTAAAGGAGCTAAACACCCTCAAGACCCCAGTAGGAACGTGGGTTCCAAAAATTTTACCATTGAATGATAAGATTATATTAATTAGTGACTTTTTTATTGATGATTTTGTAGGTGGAGCAGCTTTAAACGATGAAGAAATTTTCGTTACTTTAAATAAGCATTACGACGTACAAAAAATCAAAAGTCGTTATTTGTATCCGGGATTCATACAAGAGAATCTCGATTCTTTTTTTATAATATCTAACTTTTTTGGTATAAGTCCTCAGATTAGGGACTTAATTCAACGACAATGCAAGTATATTTTATACTGTCATGATTATAAATTCGTGCAGCATACTAATCCTGCACTTTACCCTAATTTTATTGTTCCTAAAAATGAATTAATAAATACTAGTTTTCATAGAGATTCACTAGCTATCGTATGTCAAACAGCTTTTCAAAAAAATATATATGATAAAAATCTCAATTGTGCTGATAAGACTATTAATTTTTCTGGCAACTTGTGGTCAGATACACACTTAGATTTTTTAGAAACTTTACTCCATAACAAAAAAAATAATAAACACGCCGTAGTTGACTCCCCTTATCCTCAAAAAGGCACCGCTCACTCAGTAAAATTTTGTGAAGATAATAATTTAAGTTTTGATATTATAAAAAATCCCGATTATGAATCTTTTCTTCAAACTCTTTCTCAATATTCGGGTTTAGCTTTTCACCCCTCAACCCCTGAAACATGTTGCCGTTTAGTATTAGAAGCTAAAATGCTAGGTCTTGAGGTGGAAACTAATCAATTAATTGGAGCTTCTTACGAGCCTTGGTATAATAAAAATGGTATTGATTTAATAAACTGTATGAGGGGTAAAAAAGATACTTTGTTAAAAATTATAAGAGATGTCCGATAAAAAAATAACAGTAATTTTAAATGGGTATAAACGTCCTCACGCTTTAAAAGCTCAAATACAAGCTTTAAAAAACCAAACCGTAAAACCTGACATGGTGATGTTTTGGCAAAATAAAGATAGCGATGAGGTCTTTGATTATTCTTTATTGTCTAATTGTGTAGTAACTATTAACAATGCAAACTTTGGAGTTTGGGCTCGGTTCGCTTATGCTTTAAATGCTACCACTGAATATGTTTGTGTTTTTGACGATGATACAATCCCCGGGTCTAAGTGGTTAGAAAACTGTTTAGATACAATTAAAGTAAGTGAAGGGCTACTTGGAACTATTGGTGTCATATTTAATGACGAAAATTATATCAGTTATGATAGATGGGGTTGGAGCAAGCCCAACGAAGTAACTACTCAAGTAGATATCGTAGGGCATAGCTGGTTCTTTAAAAGGGAATGGCTCGGAGCATTTTGGAGAGAAGCGCCTATCCCGGGGAGTAGATTATGTGGTGAAGACATGCATTTTTCCTACTCTATACAAAAGTATTTAAATCTTAACACTTACGTCCCTCCTCACCCAGAGTCAGACAAGGAAATGTGGGGATCAAATCCTGTTTTAGCTTACCAATATGGAGTAGATAAAAATGCAATATCTGTTAACTATCATGGTTCGCATTTTGGAGACGCTTTAAAGTCAACTATTGAGAAAGGTTTTAAATTAATAAAGTCGTGAAAAAAATATTAATATGTTACGGGACTAGACCTGAGTATATTAAGATAGAGCCTATATTATTAAATGAATTAATTCAGTGGCACAATATACACACTTTGTTTACGGGACAGCATAGAGATATAGTAAAAGGCGCAGTTAAACCAGATTACATCTTTGAAATGCATGACTGCTCACCTAATCGCTTAAATTCTATAGTCTCCAGTATTACCGGCTCTTATTCTTTAGATCAAATTTTAGAAGATGGTTTCACTCACGTATTAGTTCAAGGAGACACTGCTTCAGCTTTTACCTGTGCTTTAGCAGCTTTTAATAAAGGTTTAAAAGTCATCCATCTCGAAGCAGGTCTTAGAACCTATAATAAGAGTCATCCTTATCCGGAGGAAGTATACAGGCAGTGTATTTCCAAAATTGCTGATATACATCTTTGCGCAACCAAGTCTAACAAAACAAACCTTCTAAAAGAAATGACTCAAGGTGAAATCCACATTGTAGGTAACACCGTACTTGATCATCTTCTGAATATACCTGTTAGTTACAATAATGATATTTTAATCACACTGCATCGCAGGGAAAATCATAAATCAATACCTTTTTGGTATTCACAAATAGAAGAGCTCGCGGAAAATAACCCTGATTTGAATTTTATTTTTGTGTCTCACCCTAATCCAAACTCTAGATGCTCATTGAAGAAAGACTTAGTTAACGTCTCTACAGTTAACCCGATGAGTCATGAAAACTTTATAAAAAGAATTTCTTCATGCAGATTTTTAATAAGTGATAGCGGGGGCGTACAAGAAGAGGCCTCATTCCTTAAAAAAAGAGTCATTATTTGTAGACAAGTGACCGAAAGACCTGAAGCTCTTAAATCGTTTAATTACCTTTGTAAAAAAGTGGGAGATTTACCAAAGATTTTTAATAGAGTAAAAGATAACTATATCCCGAGTTCTATTTGTCCATTTGGAGACGGTAAAGCGGCAGAAAAAATATTGCAAATATTGTGAAGGTCACAGTTACAGGAGGTAGAGGATTTATAGGTAGCCATTTTGTTGAGGCGGCTCTTAAACGAGGGTGGAAAGTTCATGATATAGATAAGATGGGTTATGCTTCTCATCGATGTTTACCTTGGGATAAAGATTCGAATTATTCACTTACTCACGCGAATATAGCGAATGTTCGGCACATCCCCACCTGCAACATATTAATAAATTTTGCCGCTGAAAGCCATGTAGATAACTCTATAACTAATTGTGCTCCTTTTATCGAGTCGAATGTTAATGGGGTTCATAATTTGTTAGAATTAGTAAGGGTGACCCCAAAATACAAAAGGCCACTATTCTTTCATATTAGCACAGACGAAGTATATGGAGATATAGAAGAAGGTTCTTTTAAAGAAACTGACAAACTTAATCCTAGTAACCCTTATTCTGCGACTAAAGCTTGCTCTGAGATGTTAATAAATTCTTACCACAGAACTTACGGTGTTGATTATGTAATGACTAGGAGCGGCAATAATTATGGAGCCCGTCAATACGAGGAGAAGTTGATTGCTAAATGTATATCTTGCTTAAAAGACGGTGAAAAAATACCCGTTCACGGAGACGGTTCTTATGTAAGGGATTGGACATACGTTAAGGATAATGTGGACGGGATTATGAGTATCATTGACAAAAAGATAAAAAATCAATGCTTTAATATAGCAGCCAATAACTACATAAAAAACATAGATGTAGTTCGGGCTATTATAAAAACTTTTAACAAAACCGATGAAGAAATACAATTTGTTGAAGACAGATGGGGCCAAGATGTTCGATACTCGGTAGATACATCAAAGATAACAAAAGCTACAGGATGGAAACCTAAATACTTTTACGGTCTAACTTTAGATTTTATAAATGAAAAGTTATAAAAAAGAATTCGATAAACTTTTAAATTTAGTAAAGGGTAAAACTCCTTTCTCATTTTCTAGATTTTCAGATGGAGAAGTGACTGTGCTTCGAAATAAAACTGTAGTTTTGGCTGAAGACCACTTTATTCAAGGCGATATCCATGGACCCAATAAGATTTATGCAAATAGCTATATGCCAGAAGAGCAAAAGAGTTTTATTCCAGAAAAAAATCGAAAACAACATTGTAAGCTGATAGATGCTTTTCTCTTCAAAAAAGAAAATTATATAAAAGGTATCCCCGGCCAAAACAGTTTAGATGGAGGAGAATCATGGAAGTTTTGTACCGAAATGCATGGGACAGAAGACTGGGAAAATTTATCTTTTTCTAATGTTATGATAAATGGTAACTATGGTAGGTTTATTAACGAAATGTTACCTTTATTTTCTGAACGTGAAATTGTTTTAGTAGCTAACGAGAACTCAAAGTTAGATAAACTTCCATTTAAAGTTAAAAAGTTTTTTCCAATCGGTAGCAATTGCATGGTCAACGATTTTGATTTGCCCGATAAAATTAGCGAATGGATAAAAGAAAATGATATATCTAATCATTTATTTCTCTTTTCCGCCGCCTCCCTTAGTAATTTTTTGTGTTACGATCTTTTTAAAAATCATGACAATAACCAGTATATGGATATAGGATCTTCTCTAGGACCTTTACTTCAGCTTGAAGGCTGGAAATCGAGCAGGACTTATCTGTTAGCTTATTGGGGGAATGTAGATCACCCAGTGCTTCACGAGGAGGATATATGGAATTAGTAGAATGCAGTAATTTACCGGGCAACCACTGGTACGCCATATTAGATATTAGGAATGAAAACAGGCAAGGTTTTGGTGACCCAAGTATAATACCGATAGCGAATCATCATGCATATATGTTTGAAAATTTTTCTAACTATCTGTTATGTATTGATAATAGTGAAGTAGTCGGCTTCATAGGTCATGTTGATAACGATATAAGATTAGCGACAAAAATCTCTCATCAACAAAAAGGTATTGGTAAATTTATGGTAGAAGGGTTCATGAAAAAATTCCCAGACGCTTTTGCAAAAGTTAAAATAGATAATGAAACCAGTTTAAAATTATTTGAAAGTTCTGGCTTTAAGAAAAAGTATTATGTTTTAGAAAGATGAGAAACCCTTTTGAGATAGTTGAATGGTTTGAAGAAGCTATAGCTGAATACACGGGAGCTCCGTACGCTATTGCTTGCGACAGTTGTACTGACGCTATTTTTCTTTGTTGCAAATATTGCGAAGTCCAAGGCTCTACCGTAACAATACCTTCTCGTACATATGTATCACCGCCTCAATCTATATTACAGGCTGGGGCTAGAGTTGAATTTGAAGACATTGAATGGAGTGGTATTTATCAACTTAAACCTCACCCAATCTATGATGCAGCAAAAAGGCTAACGTCAGGCATGTATATACCGGGGTCTTATATGTGCTTATCTTTTCATCACAAGAAGCCGCTTAAAATAGGTAAGGGAGGAATGATACTTACAGATGATGAAAAAGCTGTAGAAACTATAAGAAGACTAAGATACGAAGGAAGAACAATAGGCGTACCTTTTCAAGATGATGATTTAGGGGATGGCGGATGGAATATGTACATGACTCCCGAACAGGCGGCTCGAGGGTTGACTTTATTAATGGCTTACCCAAAGCATGCTGAGGATCAAATAGAAGACCCTCCCTACAGGGATTTAAGGACCTTTAATTTATTTAAACAATGAAAATTGCTTTATGTTTACATGGATATTTTGTTAATTCAGGAGGTACTCAAGCCTCTATTGATGGAGCTAAATATATTAAAGATAACATTATTAAAGATAATGAAGTTGATATTTTTGTCCATAGTTGGGAACAATCACAGAGCATTCAAGATTTAATAACTTCCACCTACAATCCTACAGAATGCTTGTTTGAGACACAAAATGAATTTGAAGAAGAGTTAAGTAAGATTAAATTCTCGGATTTTGATGATAGCTTTAATCGCGCTCAAACGATGTATAAAGGAAATTCTCCTTTTCAAACTTTGAGTTTTCTTTATTCCCGTAAACAAGTGATGAACCTCAAGAAAAATCATGAGGGGAAAGCGGGGTTTGAATATGATTGTGTAGTGCTAGCTCGTTTTGACTTAGGGCAGCGAGGAAAAGAGTGTCCTCAAAAATATTATGCCACAGATATAAGATTTGACCCTAGTTTAGATATGAATTATCTATACTCGTGCTTTTGGGATCAGTTAAACTGGGGTTATGCTGACCATTGGTTTTATTCTAATTCTTCCAACATGGATATAGTTGGAAATGCTTTCGACAAAGTAATCCCTTACTATCAAATTGACTCTACATATGCCCGAGCTATAACAGAAGGGTGGCCAGACAGTAACGTCGCTAATGAGTTTAGTAATGAGATGCTTAAGAATTCTTCCTCGGAAGACTTAGTTAAATGGGAAAAATGGCACTGTATCGATAATCATAAATATTATAAATGGTATTTTATTGATACACAGTTATATAGAAAAAGTAAATTTGTATGACAGTTTTGAAAGACGTTTCGATTATTATGTATTCTCATCACGATTATGGTGATGTGTGGCCAATGTTTACAGGGCAAATAGATAAATATATTGCGCCGGAAGTTAAGAGGTTAATATTTTGTAATCCTACCACTAATATAATACCTGATAATTGGCATTTAATTCAGTATGAAGAAAATTTAGCATACAATAAAAAAGTTTATGAATGTTTAGATAAAGTAGACACTGAATTCTGTCTATATCATCAAGAAGATATGCCACTATATGATGCTCCTAATATAAAAGCAATAGAGACATTCCTTCCAGAAATTTCTAAAGGCGAAATAGATTTTGTTAAATTGATTAAAGGGGGTCTAAATGATGACACCCCTTACGATTTTTTAAAAAGTCCCTACCTATTTAAAATTCCTAAAAATGCACAATACTTGTACGCAAATCAACCTAGTGTTTGGAAAACTTCACGGTTAAAGCAAGTTTTTGAACATACGTTTTCTCCCACTATAAGAGAGTTTGAAACTGGCGCTCAAGCTACATGCAGGTCTTTAAATATTAAAGGGTGCTATACTTACAATAACGAAAGCAAAAGGGGGGAATTGCATTGGGATTCTTCAATTTACCCTTACGTGGCGACTGCTATAGTTAAAGGAAAATGGAACACAAGTCAGTACCCATTTGAACTTGGGACTTTATTTAAGGAATATGGGTTAAACCCATCTACTCGTGGTGAAATATGATTAAACTTTTGATTTTAGATGTTGATGGCGTCTTAACTGACGGTAGAAAAACTTACGACGACAATGGATTAGGTTGCTATAAAGTTTTCTGCGATAAAGACTTTACCGCAATTAAACGCTTAAAATCTTCCAACGTAGACGTATGCTTTTTATCGGGAGATGAAAATGTAAACAGAGCAGTTGCTAAGAATAGAGATATAGATTTTTATTTTTCTCGAGGAAAATGCAAAACTGAATTTTTAAATACTTTAGGCGAAAAATATAACTGTCCGACTTCTAAAATGGCATTTGTAGGAGATGACCTTTTTGATTTACGCATCGCGCAAAGTGTTGGTTATTCTTTTTGTCCAGCAGATTCTTGTCGGGAAATAAAGAAAGAGTCTACTTTAGTACTTAAAAGCAGAGGAGGAGAAAACGTAGTAATGGAGTTGGTAGATTATTTGATAGATTTTAAATTGATACCATTAGTTGAGCCAAAAAAAGTATTAGATTCAGTCTACAAATTAGATGAAAAAGAAAAATTTTAAAATAGGTCTTTTTGGAAAATGTTACAAAGATAATATTTTTACAATCTCCAAATTTAAAAAAGGAGAAACTAATATTCCTGTGTCCTCAGTATCTCAACGAGGGGGGATTTACAATATAGACAGGCTGAAGATACCCGGAATTAAAACTAAAACTTTTAATGAAGGAAAAGTTAACTCTATTATAATCAATGAGCTTGATAACTCTAAACGTAGTTCAATACTTCACAATTCTTCTACTTTTGAAAATAAAGATACTTCGTGGAAATCAGATTATCATTGGATTCACTTAGCTTATGTAGACGATATAGACCCAGTTTACCTAAGTGACTTTTCCCATGAAAATGTTAGCATTGATTTTTGCACCCTCAACCCTAGAAAAAAATACCGGTCAATTATTAATGAATGTTCTTTAGTTTTTGATTCTAGGGAGAGGAAACCGCTATATAGTGATATTAAAACCTCAACTCCACTTATTTTACATGATGAATATGGCTGTGAATGCATAGAAAACGGTAAAATTACCTATTTTTCTACAATAAAGCCTGTTAAGGGGTTAGAAGTTAATGGAGCAGGAGACATTTTTTGTGGAATATTTCTTTCTCAGCTTTATAATTTAAATTTAGAGGAGGCTGTAAAAACCTCATGCCAGAAAACTACAGATTATTTAAAAGTAAAATATGAAAAAATATAACTTACTACTTCCTATCGCGGGTAAAGCTCAGAGATTTTTAGACAAAGGTTACACAATGCCTAAGCCCCTCATTATGTCTAAAGATAAACATATCATAGATTGGTCTATGGATTCTATAGATATGGATGAATGTAATGTTATCTTTGCGGTACGTCTGGAACATATAAATAATTTTTCTATTGATGATATTTTAAAACAAAAGTTTGGAGAAGATATTAAAATTGTAGTTGTAGACCGAGTAACTGATGGTTCGGTTTCGACCTGCTTGTTAGCTAAAGACCTGATTAACAATGACTTACCGTTAATCATTTATACTCCTGACGTTTATTTTGAAGACCAATTCAGTCCTACCGAAATTGATCCGAACTTAGACGGCTTTTTATTAACTTTTAAAGCTAATAGTCCTGATCATAGTTATGTAGAACTTAATGAGTCAGGCCTTGCAACTCGTACAGCTGAAAAAGAAGTCATAAGTGAAAACGCGGCTGTAGGCGTTTATTACTACAAAACGGGTAAGATGTTTGTTGATTATGCAGAGGAAATGATTGAGAAAAATATAAGGACTAAAAACGAGTTTTATATTTGTCCGATGTATAACCTTTTGATTCGTGATGGGTTGAAGGTAGGTATTTCTCAAGTTAAGAAGATGCATGTTTTAGGGACTCCGCCTGAGTTGGAGTTTTTCGTTGATCACGTGACTAGTCGATTTGGCGAGAAGCCAGTTGCAATTTGTGGAGATCATTCAGGGTTTGACATGAAAACTCTCGCTAAAAAGGTATTAGATAAAAATGGAATACCTTACATAGATTTTGGGACTTACATTAAAAAGGATTGTGATTATAACGAATATGTCATAGCAGCGGTAGACTCGATCAGAAATAAAACTTGTGATTTTGGTATGGGCTTTTGCCGAACTGGTCAAGGTATTAACATTTTAGCTAATCATCTTGATGGTATAAGATCAGCTTTAGTTATGGATAAATATACTGCTGAGTACGCTTTACGTCATAACTGTGTTAATTTTTTCTCTATCCCTGAGAAGTATGTCTCTGAAGATACCCTTGATAATATGGTTAAGATTTGGAAAGAGACTACGTTTGATGGGGGTAGACATATGACGAGAATGAAACATATAATGTAACAATGTTTGACTTAGTTATACAAGGGCCACTGGACAATACCTCTTTACAGCACGTAGGTAATTATCACACTCAATTCAAAAATATAATAGTTAGCCATTGGGAAGAAGACTTAACTGATGCTGTAAGATCTAACTACAACAAGCTTAGTGACTGGAGAATAGTAAAAGGTGATTATGGGGGACAATACAAGCCTTTAGCTCAAATTACTTCTCAACCTCTTCCAGATTTAGGCAATACTTCAGGGTGTGATAAAGAGAGTACTTTTTTCTATAGTATAAGTTCTACGTATGCTGGATTAAAAAAATGTACTTCCCCTTATGTTGTTAAAATGCGAAGTGACGAATTTTACACTAACTTCACGACCTTAAAAGAAAAGTTTTTGCAAGATCCTCACAAAATGGTATGCGGTAATATATTTTTTAAGCCTTGGGAATTTGTGCCTTACCACATAGGAGATCACCTTTTTGTTGCTGAAAGGGAAGCTCTTTTGAAAGTTTATGAGATGCTTTTTACCGTATATACTAATTCAGAGTTTTCTTCAGCTTCTTGGCTTAATCAAGGTAAACCTGATACCGCAGAGCAAATATTAGCTAAAAGTTTTTTATGCGCTAGAGGCGTTGCTGACAGGCTTTGGCCGCTAAAAGAAACTTTTTCAAAATATTTTGACTTAGTTGACATAAACGAACTCGGTGCTTACGAAGCTAAATGGCAACACGGAAATAAAGTTTACGCTAGAGATTGGCAGGGAAATGGTACTAAGTTTACAGGTGCGGAATGATAATAGATACTGATAAAAAATTTATTCATATTGCTATTCCTCGGACGGCTACTACATGTGTTAATATAGCACTTGGTAACCTTGAGCATCCTGAACCTGACGAACACCACTGCACTATAGCTGAAGTTATTAAGAAAAATCCCGAATACAAAGATTTTTATAAATTTACTTTTGTAAGGAATCCTTTTGATAAATTAGTAAGTACTTATTACGAATTTAAAAAAAATAGAAAAAAAAGATATTCTGGGCAAATTACTCATGAAAATCTTTTACTGAGTGAATTTGACGTATCTACCTGTGATGTAGAAAACTTTCAAAACTTCTGTAGCAATCTAAAAGAGTCTCCTTGGGTTGACGATTTATTTTTCAGACCTCAGTTTGAATACGTTAATATAAACGGCGAAGATGTTATGAATTATATAGGGAGGTTTGAAAACTTAAACGATGACTGGTCTAAGGTAAAAGAAAGTATTGATATGCCTGAAGCAGACCTTGAACAAGATGTTGAGAATGAGCCTCGAGGGTTTTTTAGGGGATCACATCACCCCCCTTATCCAGAGATGTATACTTCAACAGAGATAAAAATAGTAGAAGATTTATACCATAAAGACTTAGAATATTTTAATTACTCTTTTTCATGACAGGTTTAGTTTTATCGCATTTTTATGTAGAGCCAGAGGACGCTGATCAAAAGTATTCTTGGATTAAAAAAGCTATAAATAAAAACCTGAGCCTGAATAAAAAATTTTACATAGTCTTGTGCGGTCATGGAGTTGCTCCTCCCGCCGAAATAAAGGAATTAGTTGATGAAGTTTATTGGGAAGAGAATATTTTTCCAGACGAACTTGGTCGTGGTCACCCTAAATTTTGTATAGAAGGATTTAAAAGGTGTTTGAACGCAGGATGTGAATTTACTTTAAAGAATCGGGCTTACGATTATATAGAAAATATCAAACCTTTACAGAGAGGTATTCTAATAACTGAGCAATCGTGTTTACAGCAGCAAATAATAGGAGATCTTTTAATGTATGGAGCCACCGAATATCTTTTAAAATGGTGGAGTAATTCGCCATGGGATTACTCTTTGAATGGCATGAAGAATCTTTATAATAATTTACCTAAAGATTTTTATTCTAATTTTAGCTTTATAACCCCAGAAGAGATAGGGTGGAAAACTTATGAAGATGACAGTAATGATTACTGGGGGAAAAACAAAGGGTATGAATGGTACAAAGGAAAAGGTTTTTTAAAATATGATTCTTATAGCACACAGAGCTAATTTAACTGGTCCCGACTATTCTACAGCTAACACTCCTGAACAAATAAATAAAGTTATTGATAAAGGATTAAACTGTGAAATAGATGTATGGAAAGTGTTTGATAAATTCTTTTTAGGGCATGATGAGCCTCGGTACAAGGTTAGTAGGAAATTTCTTAAAAATAAGAATTTATGGTGTCACGCAAAGAATTTAGCAGCTTTGGAAAGTATGTTATATAATAATATTCATTGTTTTTGGCATGAAACTGATAAATTCACTATAACTTCCAAAGGATATATTTGGACTTTTCCCGGTGAACAAGTTGGTGATAATTCAGTAATAGTGCATAAAGGTAACGATTGGAAGAATAAATATGATTGTTATGCAGTTTGTACAGATTATATAGAAATATGAAAAAAGTAATTGTAACAGGAATACTAGGTCAAGACGGGGCTAACATGGCGGAATATCTCCTTTCTCTTGATGAGCAAGTTCAGGTTTACGGGATGATGAGAAGAAGTTCTAATGCAAACTTCGATAACATAAATGATTTTAAAGATCTCCCTAATTTTCACCTATGTTGCGGAGACTTAACCGATGAGGTTTCCATCAATAAATTAGTATCAGAAATACAACCAGATTATTTTATTAATTTTGGGGCTAATTCTTTTGTAGGTTGTAGTTGGGATATGCCTCTCCAAGTTTTTGATGTTAATGCTTTGGGTGTTATCCGTTGTCTTGAAGCTATTCGTAAATTAAAACCAGATTGTCGTTTTTATAGCGCTGGAAGTTCAGAAGAGTTTGGTGATGTAGATTATAGCCCACAAGACATTTCCCACCCAATTAAGCCTAGAAGCCCTTATGGGGCATCTAAAGCTGCTGCTAGACATTTAGTAAAAGTTTATAGAGAATCATATAATCTTTTTGCTATCCATTCTATCCTATTTAATCATGAAGGTCTTCGGAGAGGGGAAGAATTTGTGACAAGAAAAATCACTAAAGGAGTCGCTAAAATAGCTAAACTCCTGAATAAAGGAAGCAATTTTGTACCCATCGAGTTAGGGAATATGGATTCCAAACGTGATTGGTCAGATTCCGAGGATTTTGTTAAAGCCGTGTGGTTGATGCTAAACCAGCCCGAACCTAAAGAGTATGTTCTTTCAAGTAATGAAACTCATACAGTTAAAGAGTTTGTAGAATTAGCTTTTGAAGAAGCGGGTATAGAGGGGAAATGGGTAGGAGAAGGAGTAGATGAAAAATTCGTATCGGAAGATGGTGTTCTCGTAATAGTCAATAAAGAATTTTATCGACCAGCAGAGGTTTCTCTTCTTTATGGAGATTCTAACCCTGCTCGAGAAGAGTTAGGATGGAAACCTGAAGTTTCATTTAAAGAATTAGTTTCAAGAATGGTTAGAAAAGATTTAAATAATTAGACTTGACACTAACTCATAAATGTGAGTTAATCTTATCTCTATGGCGGCAAGAAGGAAGCGCAAGCCCACTTTAAATCAATTTATTATAAATAAATTTTTACTGGACCCAAAAGCTATTTGGAAAAATAAAGGTTTAGTCGCTAGAGAAATGAAAGTCACTAAAACTCTAATTGAAAAGTATCCATTAGAGATTTTTTGGAAAGCTCTCCCTTTAAAGTTTGCCATGGAAAGTTTAGTGTGGTTTATTTCTCCACAGGGTTTAGCTTATCTAAAGTTGGAGTTCGCTAAATTTTCTCTTGACTTACCCCCTCGAGTTAGATATGATGTATCAGACGTAAAGTTGGGTGAGGACAAAAAAATTTCATTAAACACTAAAACTTTAAAAGATTTCATTAAATATGGCAGCAAAAAAGAAAATAGTTGAAGGCATTACGCCTCTAGATCAAATCCAAAGTTATTTAAATGATCATAAGGACGAGCATTTTAACTTTGAAAAGGAGCCTCATTATGTTGTATCTAGTGGTAGTCTACTTTTAGACATTGAAATGTCTGGAGGTATAAGACCGTCAATAATTCGTGCTTCAGGTGTTTCAGAGGGAGGAAAAACTTCCTGTGCTTTATCTTTTGCGAAGAACTTTCAGGAAACCATAGAAAATAGCATGGTTGTCTATATTAAATCAGAGGGAAGACTTTCTCCCGAGATGCTAGAACGTTCAGGTTTAAATACTTCAGAAGAGAAGTTATTCATTTATAAAAGTAATATTTTTGAAAGCGTCTTACAATTAATGCGTGAGTTGATCATGAACAACCCCACTGAATGTAAATACTTTTTTATTATTGATTCAATGGACGCAATGGTTCCTAAAAAAGATATGGACCGGTCTTTTGAAGATTCTGATAAAGTCGCAGGTGGTTCCGTATTAAGCTCTAACTTCTTGAAGAAGATGGCTTTAGGTCTTTCTACAAAAGGGCATATTTGTTTTATGATTTCTCAAGTTAGGAGTAAAGTAAGCATCAATCAGTATGAGAAAACAGACCCTAAACTAACTAATGCTTCTGGAGGAAATGCTTTACTTCATTATTCAGATTGGATTCTAGAATTCCAGCCCAGATATGGCGGAGATAGCATCCCCCCAAAAGATGACAAACCTGAAGGCCACTATTGTAAAATTATTTTCCGCAAAAGCTCTAATGAGAAAACAGGAACAATAGTTCGGTATCCAATTAAGTATGGTCGTACAGGTGGACGTAGTGTTTGGGTAGAATACGAGGTCCTATTAATGCTTTTACAGTGGAAAATGGCCGAAGCTAAAGGAGCATGGATTATAGTAGCTGAAGAACTTATTCAAGAATTGAAAGAAGCTGGTCTTGAGATGGCATCTAAACATCAAGGTATGGATAATTTTAGAAAGTATCTTGAAAAAGAAGAAAAGATTTGTGAGTATTTATTTGCTAAACTTAAAAACGCTTTGCAAGGAATAGGCAAGTGAAGCTTTATGATATTTCAGGCAAACTTAGGTATAAGAGTGTCCAGAAGTATAGAATAAAATGGGATGCAGAATGTCGTTCCAACTTACAATATGAAGTAAAGCAGTTTTTTAAGGCTCATTGGATGGGTCAGATTTGCTACGAAGAATTTCCGGTTTATGGTACACGAATGAAAGTTGACATGATTAACATGACCAAAAGAATAGCAGTAGAAGTTCAAGGGGCTCAGCATGATTCGTTTAATAAATTTTTTCATAATAATTCTAGAGCTAACTATTTAAGCTCTATTAAACGAGATTATGATAAAAGAGTGTGGCTAGAAAGTAATGATTTTAAAGTTTTAGAAGTTTTTGAAGAAGATTTACCCTCTTTATCTAAAAAATACATAATGCAGAAATTTGAAATTTCTATATAAAACAGTGTAATAATAAATATGATCATACAAGAAACCCAAAGAATACCCGATAATATACTAGATCAGTTGAGTGAATGGTCATGTGGAGGTTTTATGCTTTTTAATTTTGATGAGAACGGAAATCCTCAAGTTTACTCTAAAGCGGAAGACGAGCGTAATGCAATGTCTTTGCAGTATTTAGTTAGTCATTGGTCTGATGCTATGGAGGATATGAATTCTGAGACTTTTTCTAAAAATATAAATCAAGCTTTTTCCAAGGAAGAAGAGGAAGGTTTTGAAGAAGATGAGTGAGACAAATATAAACGATTATTACCCGACAGAAGGAACACCTCCTTCTCTTACCGCTGGAGAAGCTCCAAATGCAGCACCAGCACCAATAGAAGACTCCGCGATACCTACTCCCCCTACTGAGTCTCAAGCTCCAGCTGAAGTAGAAGATTTAGGAATCGATCTACCTGACATTCCCTTACCGGATGACGAGCCTATTGAAGATTCAGTTAAAGATCAATTTGATGATGCTGCTTTCAATTTCGCTATTGTTGGAGTGGGTCAAGGAGGTTCTCGTTTAGCAGAGTCGTTTTGGAATTTAGGGTATCGGCGAGTAGGTGTTATAAATACCGCACAACAAGACTTGTCTCTAATTAAAATCCCTGAAGAAAACAAGCTTCTTATAGGTGATGGCGGAGCAGGAAAAAATCCTGATGCAGCAGATGATGTTTTTAGAACCAGATATGAAGACATTCTAGATTTTTTAAAGAAAACTTTCGGGACTAAGTATGAAAGAGTTTTAGTTTGCGCTGGTGCTGGTGGAGGAACAGGAGCAGGAGGAGTGGCTCGAGTTTTAGAAATTAGCCATGACCTTAATCAATCTTTAGGTAAAGAAACTAAAGACACTGATGCAAAAGTCGGTTGTGTCTTGGCTCTTCCTACTCGTGGAGAAGGGATAAAAGTTCAAGATAATGCTAAAAAAACTGTAAATAAAGTTGTAGACCTCCAAAAAGCAGGAGTAGTTTCCCCTTTAATCATATTAGATAATGAAAAAATTAAACAGTTGTATCCAAAATTAAGCGTTAATCAGTTCTGGAGTACGGCTAATAATAGCATCTGTTCTATCTTTCACCTTTTTAACAAAATATCTGCTAAAGAGTCAGCCTATACGACTTTTGATAAAGCGGATTTAGATACCATTTTTTCATCAGGAATAATTATGTTTGGCGCTACGCCGATCAAAGATACTACTGACACAGGAATTTCTTATGCAGTTAGGGACAACTTGAGGAAAAATATTTTGGCTGGAGTAGATGCAGCTACTGGAAACGTAGCGGCGTGTGTTATCATTGGAGATAAAGAATCTCTTGATAACATCCCTCAGTCTAGTCTTGAATACGGTTTTGAGCAGCTTAGTCGTATGATGGGCGCTAATTCAACCGTTCATCGCGGAATTTATGCTGGTGCTAAGAAAGGTTTGGCGGTATATACAGCTATCGGCGGTTTAAAAGCCCCAGACAACCTATTCGATTTCTTTTTTGAAGCGAATCGTTCTTACAAGTAGATTAAATGCCAATATATTCTAATCAAGTCGAGACGCATGTCCTCGGCGGATTGCTGAAGCATCCCCACGTATTTCCTGAGATTGACTCTTTTGTCAATGTAGGTGACTTTTACAATGAGGTTCATCAAAGCATATTTTGCGTTTTGAGGGACTCAGTTCTTAACGGAGAAAAAGTAGATCGCGTTTTAGTTGGTACTAAAATAGCTAACCTTGGTATTTCCTACAAAGATGAAATTGATATTTTTGATTACTTAAAAGCTCTAACAGTGACAGCCATTGTCCCAGAGGCAGTAGTAGAAGCTTGTAAAGAGTTGGTCAAAGTAAGAGTTCGTCGAGAAATATCTGAGACCACTGACCGTATGAAAGAGTACGTGTCTAAGAATCCTAACGATGATTTAGATACAATTATTTCACAAGCAGATTCCATTTATAGTGATAAAATTTCTAGTTATTCATTCAATGATGATCCAGAAAATGTATTTGATTCTTTAGAGTATGAGATTGAAGAAAGAGGAAATAACCCCCGAGAAGACACGGGACTTGTTACCCCTTACAAAGAATTTAATAGATTATATGGTGGTTTAAGAAATGGTAATATTTACGCTATTGTTTCTCGCCCAGCTCAGGGAAAAACTACTTTCATAAACGATTTATGTTTGGGAACCGCAGTAGCTAACGATGTGCCCGTGTTGGTACTTGATACAGAGATGACCACTACTGAAATCCAGTTCCGTATGGCGGCGGCAAACACAGGAGTTCCACTCTGGTATTTAGAAACGGGTAAATGGAGAGGTGATAAAGATATGGAAAGTAAAGTTAGAAATTATTTTTCTAATTTGAAAAAACATAAGTATTTTCATTATCACGTTAGGAATAAAACTATCGACGAAGTGTGTGCTTTAATCCGAAGATGGCACATGAAATATGTAGGCAGGGGTAACAACTGTGTAATTGCTTACGATTACGTGAAACTGACTGGAGAAAAAGTAGATAAGAACTGGGCCGAACACCAAGCTATTGGTGAAAAAATAGATAAATTAAAAAGGGTAGCAGAAGAAATTAATGCACCTTTAGTCACTGCGATGCAAATGAATCGCCAAGGAGAAAGCTTTAATCGTAATTCAAGCGGCTTGGTGGATGATAGCTCTGCTATCTCTCTATCTGATAGGCTGCAATGGTTTGCTACTTTTGTAGCTATCTTTCGGCGAAAGACTCTTGATGAAATCGCATTAGACGGAGATAACTTCGGCACTCATAAACTCATACCTCTCAAAACCAGATTCCAAGGCAGGGATGCAGCAGGTCACCAAGATTTAATGAGGCGTAGAGTTGTAGAAAGCGTTAACGGACGAGAAACTGAAAGCGAAAAATTTGTAAACAACTTTTTAAATTTTAGAGTAGAAAATTTTAAAGTTAGAGAAGAAGGGTCTCTTGAGGATATAATAAGGTTCGAGAATCAATCATTTAATATCCAAGAAGGTAACACACAGGGGGACTTCGAGCTTTGATACACGATTTAAGATCTATTTTAACTGAAATAGGATACAAACTCCATGACAGGGGCAATGAATATCGAAGTCGGGCTATCTATCGCGATTCAGACAACGATACTGTTCTTGCAATTAAAAAGGACACCGGACGCTGGATAGACTTCAAAGAACAACGTTTCGGAACCCTAGAAGAGTTAATTCAAATAACTTTAAATTTAAAAGATGTATCCGAAGCTCGCCAGTATTTAAATAAAGAATTTGATTACGAGCCTCCTAAAATTGAAAAGCAGACGCTAAAAACTCCTACCACTTTTGATTCCAAAAATTTAAATTTTATAATGCCGGATTACAAGTACTGGAATGACCGTGGTGTTTCAACCGCTACTTTAAAAAGTTTTCAAAGTGGCACAATGAACTCGGGCAAAATGCAAGGTCGATATGTTTTTCCAATTTTTGATAGGGATGACAAAATAGTGGGCATGGCAGGCAGGGCTCTTGATAATGAAAAAAAACCTAAATGGAAATTAGTAGGTGAGAAAAAACTGTGGGCCTACCCATTAAAATTAAATTTATCAATTTTGCAAAAAGAGAAAAAAATAATTTTAGTTGAAAGTATTGGAGATATGTTGGCGCTCTGGGAGGCTGGAATTAAAAATACCATTGTTACTTTTGGGTTAAAAATCACAGCTAAAATAAAGCAAATGTTACTAGCTATTCGTCCGAATATGATTCATATAGCTTTTAATAATGACGATAACCGAGCCGGCAATCAAGCGGCTAATAAAGCTTGTATAGAATTAAACAAGCATTTTGATACTGAACAAATTTCTGTTTCACTACCTACCCAAAATGATTTTGGAGAGATGAGCAGAAGTGACATCCTGTTATGGAAAAGTCAACACAACCTATAAGGGAGAGAGTACTCTCCGCTTCTCGCTTAAAGACCTTGGAAACTTGTTCATGGTCTTATTGGTGCAATTACCACTTAAAACTTCCTCAGAAACAAAATGAGGGTGCGTTACGCGGAACTGTTTGCCATTTAGTTTTCGAGATGCTCGTAAAAAAGAAGCATAAAAAACATTTTAATAAAATTTTAAAAGTTAGCAGCATTAAAGGTAGCCCTGCTGTTCACCGTATGGTTATGAAGCATTTAACTCAAATGGAAAATAGCTTCGATCTACCTATGACCAATCAGGAAAACACTGAGCTGGTTGATGACATGATAGTAGTGGGGTTAAACTGTGACTTCTTTGGCAAAGGGGGTAAGGTAGACAAGCCAGAGCATGAATTTTTACTAGAAAGCAAAGACCCAGCATACAAAATAAGAGGGTTTATTGATAAACCGGTACTTTACAAAAAAGGTAAAAAAATAAAAATTGTAGATTACAAAAGCAGTAAATACAAATTTCGCGGAGAAGAGCTTCATTCCAACGTTCAGGCAATGGTATATACTTTGGCCGCTCAAAAAGAATGGGAGGGTTATGAACCTACTGTAGAATTTCAGTTTTTAAGGCATCCTCGCAGCCCATTACAACAACTTCAATTCAATAAAGACCAGTTGAGAGGGTTGGAATATTATTTAGCTCACTCTTTTCACATAGTTAATAATTTTACTGAAGAAACGGCGATCACTAATTATGCGGCTGATAAAAAGAAAGACGCTTGGCTTTGTAAGATAGGTAAATGGAGATGCCCATACATCGACCCTTACGATTATTTCGTTATTGTTGATGAAGAAAAACAGGAAATAAAAAAATCTTTTAAAAAGAAAGAGCTTCAAAATGTTCTTGAAAAAGGTCAAAAAATAGAAAAACGTTCGTACGAAGGCTGTCCCCGACATAAAACTACTGCTGATGATATACTTGACATGTTCGCTTGACCTTGGTACAATGTGCGGACATGGACGGTATTGTTCCTCTTTTTAAAAGTCATTATAGCCTAGGTAAGTCAATCCTTACTTTGTCTCTACCGGAGGCAGAGTACGACTCTGAGGTAAAAAAAGATACTTCAGATTCTATATTTGAAATAGCTTTAGACCGATTCCATCATAATGATCCGGGCGCATCAGATTTATTTTTAGTCGATGACTGCATGAGTGGGTTCTTAGAAGCTTATACTAATACGGATAAAATAAATAAAGCCCCCTACTCCAAAAAACTTAAGTTAATATTTGGCTTGCGGTTAACTTTTTGCCCCGACATGAACAATAAGTCTGAGGAAGGTAGAAAGGACTCCTATAAAAATATAATTTTTGTAAATAATGTTCAAGGTTACAAGCAGTTGATAAAGATTTGGACTACTGCCGCGCAAGATGGTTTTTACTATGAACCTAGAATTGATTTTGAAACTTTAAAAAGTTTCTGGACGAAAGATTTAACGTTAGGTATCCCTTTTTATGATTCTTTTTTGCATCGAAACAATTATACTGTTTCTAGTTGTATACCTGATTTTTCATACGTTGGTGATCCAATATTCTTCATTGAAGATAATGACACTTTAATAGACACCTTTCTCGGGGATAAAGTCCGAGAATACTGCGAAGGTAAATACAAAATCCAAAAGAGTAAAAGTATTTACTACAAAAGCAATGAAGACTTTGACTCTTACATCACCTTTAAATGCATTAACAAAAGAACTACGGTAGAGAAGCCTAATTTTGATGGAATGTGTTCGGACAATTTTAGCTACGAAAGTTATAGGAGGTTAGTCAATGGATAATCATTTATTAAGATTTCAAGAGAAGAAGTTTTTGTTTTACGATTTCGAAACATTCAACTTAAATCTACACGATTCATTCAATCTACCTTGGCAAATAGCAGTCAAGAGGGTTGAGGTTGTAAATAATAATGGTAAATTTTTCAACAAAGTACTTAAAGTGCAAGAGGGAGACTCTAAAGCTGAAAGTAAGGACTTTTATTTAGAATGGGATTCTCCTCTAAAAATTGGTGAAGAAGCTAAACGTATAACCCGCTACTCTGAAAGGATTTTTCAAAACCGTAAAATGCCCCAAGCTGAAGTTTTTAAGATTATATATCCTCTAATAGAAGAGTGTGACTATATGGTTGGTCATAACATTTTAGGATTTGATATATTTTTATTAAGGAATTGGTACAAAGCCAACGGCAAAAGCTATTCCCACTTGACGGAGAAATCTTTAGATACTTTCGCTGTTGGTAAAGCTATAGCTTTAGATTATAAATTTAATCCATCAGAATGCTCATTTTTAGAGTTTCAATTAAAGATGATCAATATTCGCAAACGCGGTATCAAGACTAGCCTGAGTGCTTTGGGTAAACAGAATTCAGTAGAGCATGATTACTCCCGACTTCATGATGCTAAAGTAGATATTGATCTAAACCACAAGGTTTGGGACAAATTAAAATATCAAATAGATTTATAAAGTGTTATACTTTGAATCTATAATAGGTTATGCCTAGTTTAGATTTTGTATACGATATAACAGAGAAGTTAGATGAAGAGAAAATTGATTATTTAGTACTTACTATCCGAGAACATAGAGTAGAGAGCAAAGTAGATGTTTTCTTTAATGTTTCTCGTGAAGGAGAGGAGGTATTAGAAAAATCTTTAAAAGAAATTATAAAAATAGTTAAAGAACGTGACGACACAGAACCCAAAAAGCCAAAAAGAAAACGGCGCAAAAAAAGTTAAGTTATCTGATTTATTCAAGAAGATTACCCTGAAACTTCATGGGGTAAGGCTACCAAAATTCGAAATAGAAGAGAAAGATCTTCAAAAGTATGCTACTGAAATTAAACAGGTAGCGAAAGGCAGAGAGGTCGATAATAAAATATTTTTACGAGCTGTATGCGCGAGAAGATTTCGTGAACTTGGCTTAAATGATAAAATAGTTGAGGAGTGGGATGAGAAAAACAAGAAGTATATCAAGAGGAATGTGACTCCCGATTATGTGGAGAGAATGAAAGAGGAACTTGGTATCCTAGAGGAGTTAGGATTTGTAGATTATATATTGCTTGTTTGGCAAGTAACCGATTATTGCAATGAGCAGAATATACCTTTGGGGTTAGGTAGGGGTTCTGCTGCTGGTAGTATGGCTTTATATTTGTTAAGTATTACTGATATTGACCCAATTAAATATGAATTATATTTTCAGAGATTTGTATCTAAAGCGAGGGCTAAAAAAACTGTAATAGATGGTGTTACCTACTTAGATGGATCGTTAATGTGTGATGTTGACATTGATGTTTGCTATTATGAACGTAAAAAAGTTTTAACATATTTAAAGGATAAGTTTGTTGGTAAAACCTCTAAAATACTTACTCTTAATACTTTAAGTGGCAAATTAGTCATGAAGGAGTGCGGTAAGGTTTTAGGGGGCAAGTCTGAAACAGAAATGAATGGAGTATCAGGTTTGATACCTAAAGTTTTTGGTCAGGTCGAAGATATTGCGTCTGCTTGTGAAACTGTTCCTGAGTTTGGTAAATGGTGCAAGAGCAATCCTCGCGTCTTTAAAGTAGCTAACAAAATAAAGAACCTTAATAAAAATAAAGGTGTTCACCCTTCTGCTATTTTACTTTCTTACGATAGCATGGACGAAAGCTGTCCTTGCGAATTAGACTCATCAAAGGAGCCAGTATCTTCTTTTGATATGGATTGGTCTTCGATATCTAATGTTAAATTGGACGTGTTAGGGTTGAGAACTGTTTCTGTAGTTAATCAATGTTGTGAAATCATTAACGAGGGTCGCCCTAAAGAGCAGCACATCACTCTTAAAACAATGGCAGCTAATCTTGAGGAAAAAGCTATTTATACTAATAAGCATCCTAAGGAGGGTGAGCGTGGAGGTTTAAAAGAGCAGATAGAAGCTGGTTTAAGAATAGGTATTTTCCAGATAGAAGCTGACGTAGCTTACAAAGCTTGCGAAGCAGTGAAGCCTAAAAACTTAGAGGAGTTAAGCGGGGTGCTTGCTTTAGCACGACCCGGGGCAATGGATTACATCAAGCAGTATGCGGATTTTGTAAATACGGGTGTTCCGAAACCTACTCACCCAGTGTTTGAGACCGTTCTTAATAAAACTGGTGGCATAGTTTTATATCAAGAACAGTTAATGAAAATGGCTACTTTAATAGGCTTTACACTTGATGAAGCTGAGATTTTACGCCGCATCGTTGGTAAGAAAAAAGTTAGCGAGGTAAAAAAGTGGAAAAAGAAAATTCAAGACAAAGTCAAACAGAACAATTTCAAGGATCTCGTAGGGGTTGAAAATGTGGGAGATTTTTTGTGGAAGGTATTAGAGGACTCTGCTAACTACTCTTACAATAAATCTCACTCTATTAGTTATGCAGCTTTGGCCGCTATTACTGCTAAATTGAAATCTCAACACCCTAAAGAGTTTTTCTTAGCACTATTGAGGATGACTGCTTTCGAGCCTGATCCATTAACTGAAGTAGGTAAAATTAATCAAGAGCTTAGATTTTTTGGCATAAAGTTGTTAGCTCCTAATTTACTCAAGTCCGAAATGCGTTATAGCATTGAGGGAGACAATATTCGTTTTGGTTTAACATCAATAAAGGGCATATCGGATAAGTCTATCGAGAAACTAGAAGGTTTTAAAAGTAAGTACTCGAATAAATTTGATGTATTTCAAGGAGCTTCACAAGCTGGTCTTGGTATTGGTATATTGTCGGGACTTATCCAAGCTGGAGCTTTGGAGGGTTGTCATGACGGGTCACGTAGTCGGACAGTGGCAGAAGCACAACTTTTCAATTTGTTGACTGATCGTGAAAAGGATTATGTGTTTCAATTGGCCGAGGAATTTTCATTCGATTTGATGAAGATAGTAAAATATTTGCACGAAAAACACATTGATATAAAAGGGAAACCTATAATAAAGGAGTCACGCAGACAAACTCTTCGTAGGAATTTTGAGCCGTATAAGCAAATATACTATAAGAACAAAACGAATGAGGCTTTCGCAAATTGGTACTATGAAAATACTCTGTTGGGATATACTCACGGAAAAGCTCTAAGGGAAGTAACTCCTGAATACTCTCACTTAGATTCTGTTGAGCATTGTTTAAATCAGGAACAAGGCGACCCCGTTTCGTTTATAGCCACAGTGATAGACACTTTTAAGTCTAAAAGTAAAAAAGGTACTCCATATTTCAAAATGACTGTTAAAGACGAAACAGGAGAATCCACTGTAATGCTTTTTACTCAAAAGAATAAAGATCATATTGAGGCGTGTAAAACTATGAACAACGGGGAGCTTCCGAGTAAGAAGTCTATTGTTATAGTCAAAGGGATGAAAAAGGAGGGTGATACTGTTTTCGCCAATTTAATTAAAACTCAAGATCAACAAATTTACATGAAATTAAGTGAAATAAAAGGGAAGTAGTATGACAGAGGCAGATAAAAGAAGAAGAGATCAATTATTGGATATATGGGAAAATTCTGATGAGGACAGTAGAAAAAATATTGAATCAGATTTATATAAAGAATTCGCAATAAAAATGTAGATTAATCAGTTATTATAGCATAAAATACACTGTATATGATAAAGTTTTTCAAGCCCAATCCTCGAGTTACTGGTAACGGCTGCTCTTTTTCCTACAATTCTAAAGACCAATCTTTTTGGGTCAATTTTGTCAAGCAGTCCTCGTGGGATAATGGTAAGGGTAAATTCCAAGTCGGCCCTGATAAAAAAGCTAATGCAAAATTTAGCGCTACTGAGATAGCCGGAATGGTACAAGCCATGGACTCAAATAAATCTATGAAAGATTTAGGGTTGAATGGTTATCACGGTTATGAAGGCAACACTACTACTTACAACTTTGGCCCATACATAAGAGACGGCAAACAAGTAGGTTTTTCTTTAGGGCTTAACCAGACTAAAGATGGTAATAAGAAGTCTTTTGTGATGGGGTTTACTTTCCCTGAAGCCCGTTTGTTGCGTGAGTATCTCCTTACTGCTTTAAATAAAAGTAACACTCATGCAATTGAAAACTCATTTGGTGAGAAATCTGAAAAAGATTTTTGATGAAAAAGATATTATTTCAAACCGATTCTAGTTTAGCCAAAACAGGGTTCGGCAGAAATGCTAAAGCTCTCCTTTCATATCTTTATAAAACAAAAAAATATGAAATAGTGCAATACTGCTGCGGTACTGATTATTCAAACATATCACTGCAAGCTACTCCATGGAAATCTGTAGGTACTTTACCTAGTGACCCTAATGAACGTCACCGTATAAGTCAGGATGCAGGTCAAGCTAGGTCTGCAAGTTATGGCAGTTACCTCATTGATAAAGTAATGAGTGAAGAAAAGCCTGATTTTTATTTTGGGGTTCAAGACATATGGGGAACTGAATTTGCTATTGATAAACCATGGTTTAATAAAATCAATTCTGTAATTTGGACCACTTTAGATTCACTTCCAATTTTACCATCGGCTGTTGCAAATGCTCCAAAAATAAAAAACTATTGGATCTGGAGCTCTTTCGCTACAAAAGCTTTGAACGAGATGGGTCATGCGCATGTAAAAACTATGCATGGCTGCATAGACTCAAAACACTTTTACCGACTAACAGATGATGAGAGGTTAAATTTAAGAAAAAAGAACGGCATAGAAGAAGATGCTTTTATAGTAGGATTTGTTTTTAGAAATCAATTAAGGAAATCAGTACCTAATTTGCTGGAAGGTTATTCTAAATGGAAAAAAGAGAATAAGCCAAATAAAAAAACTTACTTGTTACTTCACACTTACTGGAAAGAAGGCTGGAATATACATAAACTTGCTGATGAATACGGGGTAGATAAATCTGAAATACTTACTACTTACGTTTGTAAAAAATGCGGCGAGTATGAAATAAAAGCTTACGATGGCGAGGATAAGAACTGTCCAAGTTGCGCTTCTGAGAAAACCCAAGTTACTACTAGTGTAGGGGCAGGGGTAAGAGAGGATCAACTTAACGAAGTATATAATGTTATGGACGTTTATTGTCATCCATTTACTAGTGGAGGGCAGGAGATACCTATTCAAGAAGCTAAATTGACAGAGTTAATTACTCTTGTGACTGATTATAGTTGTGGCGAAGAAAGCTGTGAAGAAGGTTCAGCTTCTATTCCTCTTAATTGGAATGAGTATAGGGAGCATCAAACTGAATTTAAAAAAGCTTCTACTTGCCCAATATCAATAGCGTCCTCCATTGACACTGTTTATAATATGTCAAGCGAAGAGTCCAGAGAGCAAGGAAGAATCGCTAGGCAGTGGGCTATTGATAATTTTTCAGTTGAGGTGATTGGTAAAAAGTTCGAAGAGTTTATAGATAATGCTGAATGTACTAATTACAATTTTGAAGACGATGAAGATAAATCAACTACAAAAAAGAACAATCCTAATGCGTTTATCCCTCCTATAGAAAATGACTCTGAATGGGTACTTACTCTATATAGAGATATATTAGCTACAGAAAATCATGTTAATGATGACGGTTACAAAACTTGGATGGAATCTTTAGCCAATAAAGTTCCACGGGAACAAATAGAAGATTATTTTAGAAAAGTGGCTCGAGACCATAATGCAAAATATTTCCCCGAAAAAATAGAAGATCATTTAGATAAGGATGACGAAGGTAAAAGAATAGTTTATGTCATGCCTGAGTCTAGTGTTGACGTATTTTTGTCTACCTCTTTGTTAAAGTCGTTAAACGAAAAATATCCAGATTACAATTTATATTTTGCTACTAAACCTCAATATTTCCATATACTCCAAGGTAATCCTTACATACATAAAACTATTCCTTATAATACGCAGTTTGACAGTGCTTTGTATCTTGAAGGGGTCGGAGATGAAAAAGGTTTTTTTGAAATAGCTTTTACCCCTCACATAACTACTCAACGAGTAAATAACTATGTTCATAATTGTAAAGATTTAATAGATAAGAAAAGACTATGCACATTTTAGAATCCTACGCCCTACAAAATGATTTAAAAATAGATAAACCTTTAATCTATGAAAAATATTTTCCGTTAACGGTAGATAAATTTATAACTCTTGATACATCTTCTTTAGGGACAAAAGCTTTGAGTTATGACCATTGGCAATTAGTGGTGGATTTAATACATCCTAAGTTAAAAGAGCTTGGTATAACTATAATTCAATTAGGTGATAAAGGAGATAGGCTTTTACCTAACTGTTACTCAACTATGGGTCAATGTAACTTTAATCAGAAAGCTTACATAATCAGTAGGAGTTTGGCTCATATGTCTACAAATAATGAAAGCTGTCACATAGCTTCTCATTATAATAAAAAGTCTGTCGTAGTCTTTTCCAATAACTGTTATCCTGACCAGTTTAAACCTTACTGGACAGACGCAGAAAAACTATCTGTCATTAAGCCGAGTAGCACAAAGATACGACCATCCTACAATCCAGCTGAAGAGCCTAAGTCTATAAATACAGTCCCTCCTGAAGAGATAGCTTCTAAAATATTAACTTTAGTAGGTGTCCACACTTTTTCACCTGAACTTAAAACAGTTAAAATCGGTAAAGCTTTCTACAACTCCCGTATAGATTCTGATCTTACTCATTTACTTGACGCTACCAAACTAAAAGTTTCTTCGTTAATAGTGCGTATGGATTTTAATTTTAATGAAGATAATTTAGTTCAACAATTAGAGGCATGCCCTTGTTCTGTAATAACGTCTAAACCTTTAAGTGACGAAGTCATAAATAAATATCATAAGAAGATTGTAGAGTTGGTTTATTATATAGAAGATGATCACAGCCCTGAATTCATTAAAAAGATAAAAGGAAAGTCTATAAATTACCTTTTAAGAAGTCGTAAAGAGGGTCCAGAATTAAATGATTTGAAGTTAGATTATTTTGACTACGGGCTTATTCAACCGATAAAACCTAAATCTAAGAACGATTTCGAAGAACTCAAAGATAAAAATAAGCTTTTCTATAAATCTAATTACTTTATTGTTCACGGGAATAAGTTCTACCCTAGTACAGCGGCATTCCTACAGAAAGAGCAGGGGTCAGAACAAATGAGCCATGACCCTCAACCCATTATTGATGTACCTATTTTTTGGGAAGAGGAAGAGCATTTTCAGTTTTTTACTAAAAATTAGTTGACTTGCAGAGTTTTTAGTGGTACTCTGCAAAAGACATATGGGAACTACAGTTATAAATAAACCTCCAGTTGTTTTCAAGCGCAATCAATATGGTCTTCTTGAGGACAAAAATATAAAGTATCATTTTAATGATGACGGAACAGTAAACTGGCGTAAAATGATCAAGCCAGAGTTTTTGGTAGCTAATCGAGATCGTACTGCTGAAACAGATATCTCAAAGCTTGAAGACCATGAATTAATTATTCTGCTTCATGGATTAAAAGATTTAGCTCACGTAAGAGGCTACAAGTCAGTGACTTACAAAATTTTAGAGGCATCTCCTGAGTATGTTTGCGCGTCTTGTTCTATCGAATGGATAGGAAATTATGAAACAGAAAACAATGAGGTGATTACTTTTGAAGCTTTAGCTGATGCGGGTATCAAGAACACTGAAGGGTTCAGTCAGATGTACCTTGCTGCTATAGCGGAGAACAGAGCTTTTTGTCGTGCGGTGCGTAATTTTTTAAGAATTAACATTGTGGCGAAGGAAGAGTGCAAGAATGTTAAGATTTCAAAACCAAGTCCTAACGTTAATGCTGCATCACCAGATATATTTCTTTCTACTTTAATGAAGGAGAAGGAAGTAGATTTTGGAGCTATCAAAACAAAAATGATTAAAGAGGGTGTCAAAGGGGCAGAAGAGTGGGATTCAGTTAAAGATATTCCTCGCTTGAAGATGTTTGAATTAATCGAAAGGATGCAAAAGAAGAAATGAGTGATCTACAAAAATTCAAGGTAAGTGAAACTACCTTAAAAGAAGCAAAGAGGAGATTTGATAATTTCCCCCTCATTAAAAACTCAATTAGGCATCGTCAAGGCGGTTTAGTTGGGTATATCGGTGAAGCTTTAGTTCTGCACCTAGAAGGAGGCGAGATAAAGGATACTTACGATTATGATGTTATAAGCTCTGAAGGCGTTAAGATTGACGTTAAAACTAAAGAGCGTAAAGTAGCGCCTCGAAGCAATTACAATTGCACTGTTGCTGATTTTAATACTAAACAGAGATGCGATAGGTATTCCTTTGTTAGTGTTTTAAATGATTATAAAACAGCTTGGTATCTTGGTAGTATTTCAAAAGAAGATTTTTACAAAAAAGCCACTTTCTATAAAAAGGGGCAGCTCGATCCCGATTCGTCTCCTCGGTATCCTTTTAAATTTACTGCTGATTGCTATAATATTAGAATTGACCAATTAGAACTATGAGCTTTTATTTAACTAGGCCAGATCAGAGTGATTCTGAGAATGATGATCACTTCACCGCCAATATACGTATTTATTCGGCGCTCTTTAAAATAGCTTCAGTTTATGGCTTTGAACCAAAAGGTGATATACCATTTTCTAATGATGGGGGTTGGGTTAGTGATGAGGACGCTTTTGATTGGGCTAAAGCCATTGAATCGTCTTTGGATGATATTCCAGATCAAAGAGCAGAACCGCTGCCGGAAAAGGTAGAGCAAATTAACTCTAAAATGAAGACTGCATTTGAATCTGAGGAGAATCTTGCATTACTGAAACAAGCTATTCAAGCCAGCCCTCACGCTTCAGTACTTGAGGTATTTTCTGGCAAAGACGGTAAGGATTACTTGAAAGAATTTATTGGATTCTTGAAAAGGGGAGGCTTCAGTACTTGGTAAAACAAGTGGACAAAGATTGGGGTCATGAGATATGGCTCGCAAATAATGAAAAAGAAAATTACTGCGGTAAAATTCTTTATATTGAAGAAGGTAAATCTACTTCAATGCATTTTCATTCCAAAAAGCATGAGTCTTTTTATATCCTCGAAGGAACACTTTGCATACATATTGTAGATACAAACACTACAGAGATAACTCCCCATTACATTAAGCAAGGCGAAAGGTTTGTTATGGACAGGCTTGTTCCGCACAAGCTTGAATCTCACGATGGGCCAGTTAAATTTATTGAAATAAGCACTTTTCACGAAGACAGCGATAGTTATCGAGTTTATAAATGAGTTCATTTTCCTAAGAACGAAATGATATGAGCAGCCAAGGTTGGAATAAAGCAGATATAGACTTGGAGAAAATGCATGAGCTAGCTGCTGCGGGCGAGTCTTGGCCTAAAATAGCCAAGTACTTTGGGGTAAGTGAACAAACTATTTACAGGCGTTTTCATCCTCATAAAGCGCTGGAGCACGTTAAGGTAGCGATTGAGCGACAACGCACAAATAAACGTAACTTGGTGGAATACAAAGGAGGAAAATGTCTTATATGTGGTTATAATCAGTGTGATTCCGCTTTAGACTTTCATCACCTCAAGGATAAGGCTTTCAATATTTCGCGCATAAGGAGTCGGTCTTTAAATAATTTAAAAAAAGAAGCGGATAAAACTATTTTGGTATGTCGCAATTGTCATGCTGAAATTCACTCTGGAATGCATAAAGAGTTTATGCAGAACCAATTATATAAATATGAAATTAGCAATAGTTAGCGGCGGATTTGATCCCGTTCATGTAGGTCATGTTGAGCTTTTACAAAAAGCCAGAGAAAAAGCAGATAGCCTTTTTGTGATAGTAAACAATGACGCTTTCTTAGAAAGAAAAAAGGGTAAAGCTTTCATGCCATTAAAAGAAAGGATTGCTATTATGCAGTCCTTTAAAGGTGTTGAATTAGCTCTCGAATCAGTAGATGAGGATGATACTGTATGCGAAACCTTAACATGGTTGAGCGCAGCATATAAACCTAAATTTGAAGAGATATTCTTTTGTAATGGCGGCGACAGAACCAGCGGCGAAAACACCCCAGAACATGAAATTTGCTTAAAAGTAGGTATTGAGCCTGTTTATGGACTAGGTGAAAAAATACAAAGCAGTAGCGACTTACTGCAAAAAACTTAGTTAACATTACTAAATTAACGTAAAATAATAACCATGATAGATTATATTAAAGCTTTTATTGTAATGTTGCTACTTAATATGGCGGGGTTATTTGGAATTGGATTCGTAGCAGGTATTTTTATGGCTATAGGAGGAGCTTTACCTTCTGCCGCAGACAATTTAGAACAGGAACTATGGTTTAATTTATTGATATTATTCTGTTGGCCTGTTATATCTTTCTTTGCGTTTAAATTTTCAGTAGATAAGTTTCTTATTGAAAAAAAATAATATTATGAAATTAAAATCATTTATTAACTTTGAGTATATGATTACTCCGGGAGTCTTAAAGATTCTTTGTTATATTGGCGCAGTAGCTACTATCGTTTTAGGTATCTCTGCATATCTTTCAGGAGCTTCTGACGCGTTCATGGCTGGAACTAGCTTGATAGTTTTAGGGCCGATAGCTTGCCGTATCTGCACGGAACTAATGTTGGTTCTCTTTGAGATCCATAAAACTTTAAAAGAACTCAGAGACAAATAATATGGAAACTGAAATTAGTCCTATCCAATTGGTATTAGCGTTACCTTCGCTAGTATGTTTAATTATAGTTATTAAAAGTATGTTTGATAACGGAAACAGCGGTTTAGGTATCGCCACAATAGTTCTTACTTTTCTTTGTGGTATAGGGAGCCTAATTGCCTTTGTTTGGGGGTGGATGAATGTCGGAGGTAAAGTTATGATTGCTTGGACAATCTTGACTATAGCTGGCGTTATAGCAGGTGCAGGAGGGTTTTAATATATTTGGGTAATGCGGGTGCCTCGTCGTGAGTTGAACATTGCGGCGGGGCATTTTTTTATAAATGAATTTATTTGTTCAACTGGCGATAAACAGTTTTAAAGATTTCTTTAAATTGCGTTTTATGGTTGAGAAGTGTAATTGTAAGGTGTGCAGGTCGAAACATGAAGGAAAAAAAGCAGGCAGGAAAAGGGGATAAGCCAAGAAATTGTTTTTCTAATGGCTATAAAAATAATTATGAACAAATTAATTGGGAGGATAAAAAATGTGCCAGTGCTTCAAATGCAAAAAAGAATTCGCCGAAACAGAATTAACATGGGTTATAATAGATAA